>Ga0247838_1000524_pt1 | contig 60131 bp, 59 predicted proteins | sample LaCruzMarch2015__5_FD_189097 | JGI IMG/M metagenome (GOLD analysis project Ga0247838, IMG submission 189097) | Freshwater microbial communities from meromictic Lake La Cruz, Castile-La Mancha, Spain - LaCruzMarch2015_15m | ecosystem: Environmental > Aquatic > Freshwater > Lake | place: Spain...
GCACCCTTTCAGCAGATTTGCTGATCACCGCCGCCACCGCCGGGCTGGATCTGGCCCTGCTCAAGGCCGACTGGCTGCCGCTCACGGTGCTTGCCCTAGGCGGCCTGCTGTGGAACCTGGCGGTGACCCTGCTCCTAGCACCGCGGCTGCTGCCCGCCGACTGGTTTGAGCGGGCGGTGATTGAGTTTGGCCAGGCCACGGGAGTGGCGGCCAGCGGCCTGCTGCTGCTGCGCATGGCCGATCCAGACGACCGCAGCGACGCCCTGCCGGCCTTCTCGATCAAGCAGCTGATGTTGCAGCCCTTTCTGGCCGGAGGGGTGGTGACGGTGGTGGCCCCCCTGGCGGTGGCGGGCTGGGGGCTGCCGCTTTGGACCGGCTTCTGTTTTGCCCTGGTGCTGCTGTTTGGCGGCACCGGGCTGTGGCTGGCGCGGACTCAGGCGCCGGCCCCGTAGTGCAGGGAGCGGAACTGCTGGTGCACGGCGGCCATCTGGGCGGCGCTCAACAGCGGAGGCTCGCCGAGCTGCAGGGCCTGCAGATACATCTGGGCCAGGGTTTCCACCTCAACGGCGATGCGCAGGGCCTGATCGAGGCTGGTGCCGAGTGTGACCTGGCCGTGCTGGGCCAGCAGGCAGGCCAGCCGGCCATCAAGGGCCTGCACAGAAAGGGCCGAAAGCTCGGCGGTTCCAAAGGTGGCGTAGCCGGCGCAGCGGATGTCATCGCCGCCGGCCACGGCGGTCATGTAATGAAAGGGGGGGATGGGGCGGCCATGGCAGGCCAGGGCCGTGGCATGGATCGAGTGGCAATGCAGCACCGCCTGGATCTCAGGCCGGCTGGCCAGGAGATCGGCGTGCAGCCGCCACTCGGAGGAGGGCCGCCGCCCACCAGCTGCCGCCGCGAGGGGCTTGCCGCTGGCAGCAATCGCCACCAGATCCTGCGGCTGCATCTGCTCGAAGGGCAGGGAGCTGGGCGTGATCAGCAGACCACCTGGGATCCGCACCGAAAGGTTGCCGGAGGTGCCCTGGTTGAGCCCGCTGGCGTTTAGGCACCGGGCCACCTCCACGAGCTGCTGGCGCAGCGCCTGCTCAGTCATTGCCATAAAGCTCCTGCAACCCAGCCTCGGTGGCCGCTGCCACGCCCCGCTCGGTGATCAGGCCCGTCACCAGCCGCGCCGGCGTGACATCGAAGGCCGGGTTGAAGCCGGCGCTGCCCGTTGGCGTCAGCTGCACGGTCGTGATCGCGCCATCGGCGCCACGCCCCTGGATGTGGGTCACCTCCTCGGCACTGCGGGCCTCGATCGGGATTTCAGCCACGCCATCGCCAATCGTCCAGTCGATCGTGGAGGCGGGCAGGGCCACATAAAAGGGCACGCCGTTGTCGTGGGCGGCCAGGGCCTTGAGATAGGTGCCGATCTTGTTGCACACATCGCCGCGGCGGGTGGTGCGATCAGTACCCACGATCACCGCATCCACCTGACCGTGCTGCATCAGGTGGCCGCCGGCGTTATCCACGATCACGGTGTGGGGCACGCCCTCCTTAGCCAGCTCATAGGCCGTGAGCGAGGCACCCTGGTTGCGGGGGCGAGTCTCATCCACCCACACATGGATAGGAAGCCCAGCTCGGTGGGCTTTGTAAATGGGAGCGAGGGCCGTGCCCCAGTCCACCGTGGCCAGCCAGCCGGCATTGCAGTGGGTGAGCACATTGAAGGTGGCGCCAGGCCTGCGGGCCGCCAGCTGCTGGAAGATCGCCAGGCCGTGCTCGCCGATGGCCTCGCCCATCGCCACGTCCTCATCGGCGATGGCGGCTGCCTCCTGCCGGGCCGCCTCGGCGCGCTCGGCAGGAGGCAGCGGTGCCACCAGCGCCCGCACCCGCTCCAGCGCCCAGCGCAGGTTGATCGCCGTGGGCCGGGTGGCATTGAGTTGCGCAAACGCCGCCTCCAGGGCGCCATCGCTGGGGTCGGCCTGCAGGGCCAGCATCAACCCATAGGCGCCTGTCACACCTATAAGAGGCGCCCCGCGCACCACCATCGTGCGGATCGCGTCTGCCGCCTCATCGCAGCTGCGCAGGGTGCGCGTCGTGAACCGGTGCGGCAGCAGGGTCTGATCGATAACACCGATCGAGTAGGAGCCCAAGCCGCCGTCCGGCTCTAGCCAGATCGTGCGCCAGGCCTTGCCGTCGATGTTCATGGCTGCATGTGGAGCGAAATCAGACCCTGATCATCCCTGGGGGCAGATAAGGGGCAGGACCAGAAGCGGAACGATCCTGGAATGGACCGCCTCAAAATCCGTACAGTTTGTACAGAATCCCGGAGCCTGACGCCAACACAACAGCGCCCCCTGCCGCCTGCTCAAATCAGCCGGTAGCCAAACCAATCCGGCACCTGGCTCTGGCTCAGGCCCTCCGGGTGGGGCTCCAGCTGCACATGCCAGCGCTCGCCGCCCAGCAGCTCCAGCTGCTCGATCGCCAGGCAGTCGTCTACGGCCACCAGATCATCCTTGTGCTGCTGCAGGGCACCGCGCAGCCACTGGCGTTTGGCGGCCGCCTTGGCCGCCTGGGGTGAGCGGGCCACCACCAGGCCGAAGTGGTGCAGCTCCGCGAGGCAATCGGGGCGGTAGGCGCCCAGGTTGACAAACCAGAGCCGCTCGTGCGTGGGCGCGGCCGGCTCGCGCCCGAGGCTGACCGCGAAGCCATCCACCGCTCGCACCGCCAGGTAGCTGTCCAGGTGCAGGCCCTCACGCCTCCCGAACCACTGCCGCCGCAGCTCCGGAAGCGCCGATTCGATCGTGGCGCCGGCCACGAAGCGCACGTCGTGGAGCTCGATATGGCAGCCCAGCGCCCGGCCGCCCAGCACCGCCAGAAACAACTCGGGCCGGCCCTGGCTCTCAGAAATCATCGAAACCCAAACGGCCCTCGCTGCCAAAGCTTGCCAAGCTGAGCGCAACGCCCCCAGCCGATCAAGCCATGACTAAAAAGGTGGATGTGCTGATCGTGGGTGCCGGGCTCTCGGGCCTGGTGGCTGCCCGCCGACTGCAAAGCGCCGGCCGCGTGGCGCGGGTGCTGGAAGCCCGGAGCCGGGTGGGCGGGCGCATGCTGAGCAGCACCAGCGCCAATGGCAGCGTCATTGACCTAGGCGGCCAGTGGGGCGGCGCCAGCCACCACCGCTTCGCGGCCCTGATAAACGAGCTAGCACTCGAGCGCTTTGCCAGCCACTACGGCGACCGCGGAGTCTTCCACTGGCGCGGCAGAAGGGTGGAAGCATCCCTGGCAAAAGACTTTGCGTCAAGCCATCTCTTCTTTAACCCTGAGAGCCTCGGCCTGACTGCAGCGGAGCTGGACGCCTTTCAGCTCCTGCAGCGGGCCTTCACCGCCCTGGTGGCCCAAATGGATCCTCTCCAGCCTTGGCGCACCCCCGATGCCGAGCAGCTCGACCGCCTCACGGTGGCGCAGTGGGCCGAGCGCCACACCACCGTCCCCCTAGCCCGCCTACCCCTCGACTGGCTCTGCCGCATGGGCGGCTCCGGCGGCTTTGAACCCTGGGAGGCTTCGATCCTGCACCTGGCCTGGACCCAGGCCGTCGCCCCCCAGGCGGAGAGCCCGGAGGCCTGGCTGGTCCGCGGCGGGGCCGGAGCTGTTGCCCAGCGGCTCGCCTCAACCCTGGAGGCCCAAGCGCCCGGCAGCCTGCTGCTGAACCGGCCCGTGCAGGCGATCGTTCAAGACAGCACCGGCGTTTGCCTGGTGGACAGCAGCGGGGAGCGGCATCACGCCGGCAGCGCCATCGTGGCCATCCCGCCACCGCTGCGGCTGGCGATCCGCTTCGAGCCGGCCCTGCCCGCAGCCCTTAGCTCCCTGCTGCAGCGCTCACCCATGGGAGCAATGATCAAAATTCTGGCCATCTATGCCCGGCCCTTCTGGCGCGAGCAGGGCCTCAACGGCCTGGGGAGCGGCGATCTGCCGTTCCTGGAGCTCACCGCCGACAGCGGACCTCCGGAAGGCCAGCCGGCCGTGTTGGCCGGCTTCATCGCTGGCGAGCGCGCCTTGAGGCTTGGCGCCATGCCAGCCCTGCAGCGGCGGCAGCTGGTCATTGACGACCTAGTGGCCTACTGGGGGCCAGAAGCGGCAAAGCCGCTTGAGCTGGTGGAGCAGGACTGGAACAAGGAGCCCTGGAGCGGCGGCGCCTTTACCAGCTTCGTGATCCCTGGCACTTGGACGGGCCCGGCCCGGCTAGTAGCTGCCAATCACGGCCGGGTGATCTGGGCGGGCAGCGAGGCTTCCCCCCGCTGGCCGGGCTATTTCGAGGGGGCAATCGAAGCCGGTGAGCGAGCGGCCGCCACGGCCCTGGGCGAATTAACAGCCAACTAACTGTGCTCGCGCAGAAAGGTGATCGTGCCCTCAAGCTCCTCAGCGAAGCGGTCGATCTCTTCAGGGGTGGTTGTGAAGCCCAGGCTGGCTCTGGCTGAGCCGGGGAGGCCGTAAAGGCGGTGCAGGGGCTGGGTGCAGTGATGGCCGCTGCGGATGCAAATGCCAGCTGAATCCAGCAGGGCGGAGATGTCGTTGGCGTGCAGGCCATCCACCGTGAAGGCCGCCAGGGCACCGCGATCGGGTTGCTGCTCGGGGGTGGGACCCAAGATGCGCACCCCCTCAATCGCCTGGAGACGCGCAAACAGCTGGCGGGTGAGCAGCTGCTCCCAGGCGTGGATGCGTTCGAGACCAATGGCACTGAGGTAGTCGAGGGCGGCACCCATGCCGATCGCCTCGCCGATAGCCGGGGTGCCCGCCTCAAATTTGTGCGGCAGTTCGGCCCAGCTGCTGTGATCGAGGTAAACGTCCTGGATCATCTCGCCTCCGCCCAGGAAGGGCGGCATCGCCTCCAGCAGAGCCTCGCGGGCCCAAAGAAAGCCCATGCCTGTGGGGCCGCAGAGCTTATGGGAGCTGCCCACCAAGAAATCACAGCCCAGCCGGGCCACATTCACCACCAGGTGGGGCAGGCTCTGGCAGGCGTCCACCAGCACCAGAGCCCCGGCGGCGTGGGCCAGCTCCACCACTTGCTCAATCGGATTGAGGCAGCCGAGGGTATTGCTCACCTGCACCAGGCTTACGAGCTTGGTGCGCTCGCTGATCTGGCCGCGCAGATCCTCCAGATCCAGCTCACCGCTCTCGGTGAGGCCCGCATGGCGCAGCACGCAGCCAGTGCGCGCCGCCAGCAGCTGCCAGGGGACCAGGTTGGAGTGGTGCTCCATCACCGTGAGCAACACCTCATCACCGGGGCCCAGGTTGGCCTCGCCCCAGCTGCGAGCCACCAAGTTGATCGCCTCGCTGGCATTGCGGGTGAACACGATTTCTCGCGCATTGGCCGCACCGATGAAGGTGGCAGTTTTGCTGCGGGCTGCCTCAAAGCCTTCAGTAGCGCGAGCACTGAGCTGGTGGGCGCCGCGGTGCACGTTGGCGTTGTCGTGGTCGTAGTAGTGCTGCAAGGCCGCCAATACCTGACGGGGCTTCTGGCTGGTGGCGGCGTAATCGAGGTAGATCAGCGGCTGGCCAAGGCAAGCCGTTTGGGCCAGCAGTGGGAAATCAGGCCGGGTGAGGGCAGCAAGATTCGGCGTAACCACCTCAAGGCTGGGCGGGATTGCGGCGGCGTTTGCTGCGGCGGGGGTTGCTGCGGTGGTGGAGGTGGTGGTGGTCATGGATGCTCCCGCAGCAGCAGCTTTAGCGGATTCAGGGCCGCCGCCGCCGCGGGAAGCTCGCGCAACACCTCCTCGCAATAGCCCCGCAACAGCAACCGTGAGGCTTGTTCAGCGCCAATACCCCGGCTCTGCAGATAAAAAAGCTCGTTTTGCTGGAGCCGACTAATCGTGGCGCCGTGGGCGCACTTGACATCGTCCGCGACGATTTCAAGCTCAGGTTTGGTATCCACTCGAGCCCGATCGGAGAGCAACAGGCTGCGGCTGAGCTGGGCGGCGTTGGTTTGCTGGGCGCTGCGCGGCACCCGCACAGCCCCGTTGAACACGCTGCGTCCGGCCCCATCAGCTACCACCTTGTGGAGCTGGTCGAGCTGGCCATCGGGGCCTTCAAAACGCACTTGGCTGTGGGTGTCGGCCAGCTCCTGGCCATCCACCAGCTGCAGGGCCCGCAGCCGGGTGTGGGCCGCTCCCTCGAGCTGGCTGATGCAGGGCTCGAGCCGGCTGAGGGCCCAGCCCCCAACCGCGGTGGTGACTTGCAGGGAGCTGGCTGGGGCCTGAGTGATCGACAGGTGGCTGAGCAGGCTGGCGCGGGCATCGCCAGGCGCCAGTAACCCCAGATTGAGCTGGGCGCCGCGGCCAAGCTGGGCCACCACTACCAAGCTGGTGGCATTGGGGCCACTGGAGCCGTGCTGAATAAGCAGCTCCAGGCTGGCGCCCGCCTCAAGCACGAGCACCAGCTGCAGTGCCCGCAGACCCGGCTCCGCGCCGGCGTCAAAATGCAATTGCAACGGATCCGCTGCTCCAGCCACCCTCAAGGCCAGACAGCGGGGCGAAGCGCCTTGATTAACCCGCACCGACCAAGCATCGGTGCCGCCTGTGGCTTTGAGCACCTGCTGCTGCAAACCCTGCGCCTGATCAGCTCCGATGCGGCTAATGCCAGCGGGCAAGCTGAGTTGGGCGAATGGATCGACACCACTCCAGAGCTCGGGCGCCAAGGCCTCTAGGGCAGCCAGGCCAGTGAATCGCCACTCCTCCTGACTTCGCCCCGGCAGGGGAGCGCCAGCAAGTTGGGTGAGCCAATCGGCAGTATTTGGCATAACCGCAGCTGGCATCACAGCACCTCCGCAGGTTCCTGGCCCAGGCTGGCCAGCGCCTGATCCACCCATTCGTAACCAGTGCGCTCAAGCTCCAAGGCCAGCTCCTTGCCTCCGGTGCGCAGGATCCGGCCCGCAGCCATCACATGGACGTAATCGGGGGTGATCAGATCCAGCAGGCGCTGGTAGTGGGTGATCAGCAAGGTGGCATTTTCGGGGCCCGCGAGTTGATTAACGCCATCAGCCACGATGCGTAAAGCATCGATATCGAGGCCAGAATCGGTTTCATCGAGGATCGCCACCAACGGCTCAAGTAGCGCCATCTGCAAGATCTCGTTGCGCTTTTTCTCGCCACCGGAGAAGCCTTCGTTGACACTGCGCTCTAAAAAGGCCGGATCCATTTGCACCACCTTGAGGCGCTCGCGCACAAGGTCCTCGAAAGCAAAGGTGTCCAGCTCCTCCTCACCCCTTTGAGCCCGGCGGGCGTTAGTGGACACCCGTAGGAATTCAAGGTTGCTAACCCCCGGGATCTCCACCGGATATTGAAATCCCAGGAATAAGCCCAAGCGTGAGCGCTGTTCTGGCGCTAGCTCAAGCAGGTCTGAGCCCATATATGAAACCGACCCGGCTGTGACCGTGTAGGCGGGATGGCCGGCCAGCACTTTGGAAAGTGTGCTTTTGCCACTGCCATTACGCCCCATCACTGCGTGGATTTCACCAGCTCGGATCGTGAGGTTCACCCCCTTAAGGATTGGCTGCTCCTCAACCCGCGCGTGCAAGTCAGAAATTTCGAGCAATACCGGGGAGTCTGGGCGAATCACAGCAGGTAAGGAAAGGCGGGAAAGGGGGAACGAACAGATAGAACAGACCGGTGCGGCTCAGCCCACGGATCCCTCGAGCTTGAGGGCAAGCAATTTGTCTGCCTCAGCAGCAAATTCCATTGGCAGTTGATTAAACACGTCGCGGCAAAAACCGCTGACCATCATCGAAACAGCCTCTTCAAAACCAATGCCCCGGCTTTGCAAATAAAAGAGTTGGTCTGCGGAGATGCGGCAAGTGCTTGCCTCATGCTCCACTGCGGCATCCGGTTGCTGAGAGCGGATATAGGGGTAGGTATTAGCGCCAGCCTGATCGCCAATCAACATCGAATCGCACTGGCTGTAATTCTTAGCCCCTACCGCTTTAGGCCCGATTTGGACAAGGCCGCGATAACTATTAGAAGAATGACCAGCGCTGATGCCTTTACTGACAATGGTTGAGCGGGTCCCAGGACCGACGTGAATCATCTTGGTACCAGTATCAGCCTGCTGATAGTTATTAGTGAGGGCAACCGAATAAAATTCGCCCACCGAATCAGCACCTTGCAGCACACAACTGGGATACTTCCAGGTGATTGCTGATCCAGTTTCCACCTGAGTCCAACTAATTCGGCTGCGGTCGCCCCGGCACTGGCCGCGCTTGGTCACGAAGTTATAAATGCCACCTATGCCATGCTCGTCACCGGCGTACCAGTTCTGAACCGTTGAGTATTTGATAGAAGCATCATCAAGTACCACCAACTCCACGACGGCTGCATGGAGTTGATTAGTATCAAACATCGGGGCCGTGCACCCCTCCAAATAGCTAACCGAAGCACCCTCTTCGGCAATTATCAAAGTACGCTCAAACTGGCCCGTATCGGCGGAATTGATCCGGAAATATGTTGAAAGCTCCATTGGGCATGCAACGCCCTTGGGGATAAAAACAAAAGAACCGTCGCTGAAAACCGCAGAATTCAGGGCCGCAAAATAGTTGTCATTACTGGGAACTACTGTGCCAAGATATTTCTCTACCAAACCTGGATACTCCTTTACAGCCTCGCTGATTGAGCAGAAAACAACGCCATGCTCGGCAAGCTTTTCACGATACGTGGTGGCGATTGAGACACTGTCAAAAACAGCATCAACCGCCACGTTGGAGAGGCGCTTCTGCTCACTTAGGGGGATGCCAAGCTTTTCAAATGTTTCCAGCAGCTTGGGATCGACCTCGTCAAGACTGGCTTTTTTCTCCTGCTGCTTAGGAGCTGCGTAGTAGATGATATTTTGATAATCAATCGGTGGGTAACCAAGTGCCGCCCAATCTGGTGACTGCATCTGCAGCCATTGGCGGTAGGCCCGCAGCCGAAAAGCCAATAAAAACTCAGGCTCATTTTTCTTCGAGGAGATCAGACGCACTACGTCTTCACTCAGACCCTTGGCGATCTTTTCAGTTTCAATATCAGTAACGAAACCGTGCTTATACGGCTGTGAAACTAGATCGCCAACGGTTGCAGTACTCATCGAGGTAAACCGACTCAGCTGGCAGTAAGGGCTTTAACTTCGTCAAAAGAAATGGTCTGCTGGTCACCGCGGAAAGCATTGTCCTCGGTGAGAAACAGCATGCAGTGGCACTCTTTACGCTCCCTCATGGGCACGCAAGGGCAGTTCCAAAAGGCTTGGGAAACCTCGGCCTGCTTGTCCTCGTAATGACGGCAGGGGCATAGGGCACCACCAAGCTCATCTTTGTGCTTGGCCAAACCAGCAAGCACAACCGCGGTCACACCGGGATCACTACAAAAGTAAGTACCGGTGCGCTGCGCATAGGTTTCGGCAAACTTTCGAATCACCTCCAAGCTGTCGGAATGCGCCGGCGAACTCCCTGCGGGGCTCTCAGCGGTCGAACTGGCCGGAGTGTCGGACATGGCTCGAAAGGAAGGTGATCAGAAGGCGGTAGTCAAACAGCACCTCGGAATCCGGTGCCATCGGCAGCCAGCAATAGGATTTGCTGGCAGACCATTACGAAACCGATGTGTTTCGTTAGGGATTGAGCTTAAGACACCAAGGCCGCCAGCGGGGACCAATCCCCAACCTCCCGCCAGTCGTGGCATCGTTGTCTCAACCGGCCTTTGCCGTGAGCGCCATTCCCGAAATCATTCACCAGCACGCCGATCCGGCATCCACCCGGGATACGGTCCTCACCTTGCTGGTTAGGCATGGAGAGGCCACCGCGAGCGCCCTAGCCGCACACCTGGCGATGTCGGTACAGGTTGTGCGTCGCCATTTGCGGGGCCTAGAAGACGATGGCCTGGTCGAAGCAAGTCCTTCGGCTGAGGGTCCGGGCAGGCCCAGTAATTATTGGCGCCTTACCGCCAAGGGGCAGGGGAAATTTCCCGATGGCAGCGACCATTTCGCCCTCGGTCTGCTGCAATCTCTGGCTGGCAACCTGCCCCCTGAAACCCTGCAGGGACTCCTAGAACAACAAGCCCTTCAGCAGGCTGACGCTTACCGCCACCGCATCGGCGCTGGCTCGCTTCAAGAGAGGCTGGAGCAACTAGTGGATCTACGCCGGCAAGAGGGGTACCTGGCGGAATGTTCCAAGGATGCCGGCAACCCTCAAGCCTGGATGCTCAGTGAATTTCACTGTTCCGTGATGCGCATTGCCGAGCAATTCCCCTGCATCTGCGACCAGGAGCTGCAGCTAATTCGCCACACCTTTCCCGACTGCCAGGTGGATCGGGTGCAATGGCGCTTGGAGAAGGGTCACTCTTGCGGCTTTCGCCTGACGCCCTGCCGTGACGACTGAAGCGCCGCCACCCCAGGCCCAAAGTCCGCTTTCAGCAGCGGAACTAGCGGAGCTGGAGGCCACCCTCCTGCCTGCCTTGGAGCGGCACCATCTGCGCCTCCTGGCCCACAGCCTGCGCAGCCTGCAGGCGGTTGCCACCCACCAGCCCGCGGGGGCACTCCCAGGCCATGACGCGATTTGCGCCTGGGCCAGCCAGCAGCCCGCGCTCGCCGACGCCCCCTGCTTCCAGGCAGTTCTGGTGGAGCAATTAGAGGCGGCGGGCAGGCAGCTGCAGCAACTGGCGACCACCCTGGGCCGGGCACCATTGGCCCTACAACTGGGCGACCTAATCGCCGCGGCTTGCGATCATCGCCGCAGCCCCAGCCACATTCACAGCCACATCACGCCAGTGAGCGAAATCCAATCCGATGCGATCGCCGACGCCCTCAGCTTTTTCCGCCTTAGCTGCGGTCGCTGGCGCTCCCAGCGCAGCAGCCATCACCTGCTGCACCGGCGAGCTGAGGCGGGAGGCTCCTTCATTGAGGTGGTGGAGATCGCCGCAGACGACCCCCGCCTGATCGCCATCGCCGAGCTCCACGGCGAAGATCCCGCCGGCCTCGTTGGGGGCTGCCGGGTGACCTGGAACGCCTCAATGGCGTGGGACAAGGCCGGAGAAGCCCACGAAGGGGAGAGCGTTTTCGGCTTAATCCCCACCGATGAGATCGGCCGGTCCGGCCTGCTGCTGCGCGACCGCGGCTACGCCGAAACCGCCCCTGTTGCAGGCCATTTCGCCATGGACGAGCGCGATGGGCTACTGCTCACCACCGGCTACGAAACCATGGCCAGCCTGGAGCGATTCAGCTTTGCCGGCCCCAACGTGCGCCTGCGCACCAGCACGGTGGAGGGCCTCTCCAATACGGCGTCCTTCTGCGTCGAAACACGGCTGCTCGACAGCCCGCAGCCTGGGGCCACAACTACGGCCCAAGAGCCCGTTTCCGAGCAGCCCCTGTCTCCCCTGGGATGGTGACGAACGTTACGGACTGTGAGCCCTGTCTCGGCCAGCCGAAGCCGACCGCGGCTGCACTTCTACGATCAGCAACGACGGATGATGAAGTTGTGTGGCCCTGCCCCTCCTGAAATACGCGCCCACTACCCAAAACTCGCGGGTTGACCCGCTACGGGTGGGTTCGGATGAGGACCCCAAAGCCATGTCCATGGACAGGGCAATGGATCCCAAAGACCTAAATCTGGTCATTGAGTCGTGTTATCGACAGATTTTCTTTTATGCCTTCAAGGTCGACCGCAACTTGACACTGGAGAGCCAGCTGCGAGATGGCCAAATGAGTGTGCGGGATTTCATTCGCTCCCTGTGTCTCTCAGACACCTTCACCCGCAGCTTCTACAACCTGAACAGCAACTACCGAGTGGTGCGCCACTTGGTGGAAAAGCTTCTGGGTCGCCCCACCCACGGCCGGTCTGAGGAGATCGCCTGGGCGGCCGTGCTGATGACCCGCGGGGTCAAGGGCATGGTTGACGACATCCTCAACGGCCAGGAATACCTGGATGCCTTCGGTTACGACACCGTTCCCTTCCACCGCAACCGCGTGGTGGGCTCCCGGGATCTGGGCGAAACCCCCTTCAACATCACCACTCCGCGATACGAGGCCTATTACCGCGGCATCTTGGGCTTCCCCCAAGTTGTGTACACCGGCACCGCCAAAACGATCCCCGCTCGCTCCCGTCAGCGCCGTGGCGGCTTCCCCGAGGACTACCTCCCCTGGGTACGCAATCTGCCTGCCATGCGCAGCCAAGGCGGTGCATCGGGCAGCGTCAGCATGGACTATCTGTCCAAGGTTCCTTACCGCAGCATCGGCCGCTGAAGCCAGTCCCCAACTAAATCCCCGGGCGGTCAAAAGGCCGCCCTTTTTTATGGGCCATCAGCACCCAGGCCGTCAGCATCTACTGACGGCTCTAGATCGAGCTACCCGAGCCAGGAGAAACTCGTCCACACTGATCCCAAAAGAAATCTGTTGCTGTGACTCAGGCATTCACCGCATTGGCACGCATGACCCTGCGTCAGCTTCGCCAGGTCGCTAGCGACCTTGGGGTGGGCTTGTACAGCCGTAAGTCCAAGGATGAACTCCTAGCCGCCATCAATGATCGCCAGGAGGAGGAGGACACGCCTATCAGTCTCAAGGCAATCGAAGCAGAGCTACCCCCAGCTCCCCGCCCCAGCGCAGCAAATACCAGCGTCGTATTTCTGCCCCGCGATCCCCAGTGGGCCTACGTGTTCTGGGATATCTCCCAAAGCGATCGGGCCTCAGCCCTGGCAACTGGTGCCTCCCAGCTTTGCCTGCGCGTCGCCGACGTAACTGGCCTGCCGGGCGGTTCAGCCCACCCCCACACCCTGCAGGAAGTGGTGGTCGACAGCCATGCCACCGAGTGGTATCTACCCGTACCCCTGTGCGATCGGGATTACCGGGTGGAACTCGGCTACCGCAAAGGCGGCGGCGGCTGGATATCTCTGGCCTTCTCTTCAGTGGCACGGGTACCGGCCCAGCACCCCAGCGAGCAAATACTCGATCAGTTCGTGCCCTTTTCGTTGGAAACGGCTCCAGCCATCCTGCCGACGCCGGTGGAGCCAGCCGATGCAGGACTGCACGAACGCCTATATCAAACGGCCACAGCCCGCTGGCGCAGTCTTGGCAGGGGTTCTGAGGCTTTCCATGAGCTACAGGCAGCCGGCCTAGACACCAGTGAACTCAACACCTCTGGTGCCGGCATCTGGGCCAGTGGCCGCAACGCCTCCGGCATCGGCGGGGTCGCCTCCCGTCAACGCTCGTTCTGGCTTGTGGCTGATGCTGAGCTGATTGTGTATGGGGCAACCGATCCCTCTGCCCGCCTCACCATTGGCGGTGAGGAGGTGCCCCTTTCCGCCGATGGCACCTTCCGAGTGCAAGTGCCCTTCCGCGATGGTCAGCAGCTTTATCCGATCGAGGCGGTCGCCGCCGATGGCGAGCAGAAGCGCAACATCACCCTTGAATTCAGCCGCTCTACCCCTGAAGACAACAGCAACCCAGCCGAAAAGGCCGTAAGCGAATGGTTCTAAATCGAGTCTTGGCACTGAAGCGCTCTGCCGTAGCCCTCACGCCGATGGCAGGAGCACTGGCATTTCCGCTGATTGTGCCGGTTGTGTTGATGCGCTTCGGCCTGCCAGCAGCCATGCTTAGCGCCGTGTTGATTGGTACTGCTTGGTTTGTGGTGATGCTGCGCACCGCCGAGATGCCCGGCCACCACTAGATAAAGCCTCAGCTAGGTCCCATGTGGGAACCCTGGGTTCCACCGCCCAGTGCTGCCATGGCCAACCTTTCGCCGCGCCACCCCTTCGCCTGGGCAAGCCTTGTGGCCTTGGCTTTAGCTGGCTGCAGTGCAGACGCCCAGCTACTGGGCCAGTCAGCCCGGCCCAAGCCCGTGCCCAAGGGCATCGAGCTGGCCTTCAACCACTCCGAAACCAGCCGCTACCTCAGCCCGATCAACGGTCAGTGGCGTCAGGGCGATGATCTCGAGGCTTTCGTGCTGGCCAGTATTCAGTCGGCGCGGCGGGAAATCCTGGTAGCGGTGCAGGAGCTGTCTCTGCCGAAGCTGGCCGAAGCGCTGGCGGCTAAGCACCGCGAGGGGCTGACGGTGAAGGTGGTGCTGGAAAACACCTACAGCAGCCCCTGGAGCGAAGAACATCCGGCCGATCTGGCCCCACACCAGCGCACCCGCCATGAGCAGCTCAAGGCCCTCGGTTGGGGGGACGCTGTGGCGATCCTGCAGCGGGCCGGCGTGCCCCTGATCGATGACACCGCCGATGGCAGCGCCGGCAGTGGCCTCATGCACCACAAATTCATGGTGGTGGACAGGGCGGTGGTTGTGACCGGCTCAGCCAATTTCACCCCCTCCTGCATCCACGGCGATCCGGGTGCAGACCGCAGCCGCGGCAACGTGAATCACCTGCTGCGCCTGCGCAGCCATGAGCTGGCCAACTCCTTTGTGGCCGAGTTTGAGCGGATGTGGGGCGACGGCCCCGGCGGCCAGCCCGACAGCCGCTTTGGGCTGGGCAAGGGCGGCGGAGCCCCCCAAAAGTTGCTGGTGGGGGCAACGCCGGTGACGGTCCTGTTCGCCCCCCATCGTCGCAGCGATCCCCACCAGGGCCTGCTGGTGTTGGAGAAGTTGCTCTCCGGCAGCCGCAAGCAGCTGGATCTCGCCCTATTCGTACTCTCTGAACAACGGCTGGCCGATGTCATGGCCCGCCTGCAGGCGCAGGGGGTGGCCATCCGGCTACTGGCCGATCCCGGCTTTGCGAACCGCGCCTTCAGCGAAGTGCTCGATCTGCTCGGCACCCAACTGCCCGATCACCGCTGCGGCGTGGAGGCGGCGAACCGCCCCTGGCAGCGCCCCCTGGAGAGTGTCGGCACACCACGCCTGGCCAGCGGCGACAAACTGCACCACAAGCTGGCTGTCATCGACAACCGCACCGTGATCACCGGCTCCTTCAACTGGAGCCCCTCAGCCGCCCACCAGAACGACGAAACCCTGCTGGTGTTCGACTCCCCCATGCTCGCCGAGCACTTCACCTCTGAAATCAATCGGCTCTGGAAAGGCGCTGAGCTCGGCATCACCGAGCGACTGCAACGCAAGCAGGAACGGCAACGCACCCGCTGCGGCAGCGGGGTGCAAAGGGGATAAGCGGGAAGAAGTGGGAACAACAACAAGCTCGCTCGGCAGCAGCTCCTGACCAGCGCCTGGATGACCCTGCGGAGGGATTACTCGTTCTGCATTAGCTAAGCCGAACTCAAGACAAGGACGACTACTGGAGTCTCAAGTGAGTCTGCTGCTGAAATCGCAGCATCAAGAGAACTTATCGCAAATATTTTTTACCTGAAATGCAACCAAAATTGAAGCCAGCATCTAGGGTTCAGCAAGGCAAACATTCGCAGCACTAATCCAGGCCTGAACAGGTACCAAACACAAAGGCAACAATATTCTTGCTTTTTTACCCGACCTTTTATTTCTAGCCTTTTTTGATCCCTAAGGCAGGCTATAAACCATGTCACTTCAGGTCAACAGAACAAATATTCAAATTCGACCGGACCCTTCGCGGGTGTTTTTAAGGGCCTTCGAAACGAGTGGCAGGGAACGCATTCAACGAATTGTTGCTCGGGTCATGGCCCTAAGCCGCTCCGAGGCGGAGCGCGAAGCCGCCATCATGCTGGAGAGCTTTGAAGGCCGCCATGAAAAGTTGCAGGCCTTTCTGCTCACTCGTTTCGGCCATGTGAGCGAGCATCTGATCACCGATCGGCCCCTAAACCACTGCGAAAGGCTGCTGATCGGTGCCTATTTCACGCTGGAATATTCCCTTGAAGCGGCGGCTCTCTTCAATCCATCGATCGTGCGGCATCCGGATCAGTCGGGAATCGATGAAGGCAGCATGCGCTTTCTCCTAAGCCTACGGGCTACGGGCGAAGGCCATATCTCCTCAATTGTTTTTCGCACTGGCGTAATCAACCGAGAGGGAGGTATCACCCTCGATCAGCCGAGCCCCTTTGTGGCAGCTGCTGATGTGCATCCAAACCCAAGCTATGACAAGCATCTTTTCGAGCGAAAGCTTGTTGAGATGGGCTTGCTTTCGCATCTTGCTCAGAGGCTGATGGATCAGCTACCTGATTCTTTCAGCTTTGAGAAACTCAAGCAGCTAACCAACCAGGTCCTACGCAGTGATCGTCTCGCCAATACAGACAGCGCGCAGATAGTGGAAAGTGTACTATCGCTGGCACGCGCAAACTACGAGCTAAGCTTCGACCCAGGTGACGACTGCTCAGAGCGGGCTATCTTCCCCACCTCTCCCACCGAAAGTCGAGGCATTGAAGATGCACGATTTGTTGCTTTTAAGGAAGACGGGCAGACTACCTATTATGCGACCTATAGCGCCTATGACGGTCAGCTTGTCTTCCCCCAGTTGCTGGAAACTAAAGACTTCACCCAGTTCAAGATAAGCACCTTAAACGGCCCTGAAGTGGCAAATAAGGGCATGGCCCTATTCCCAAGAAAACTGGGAGACTCATACGCCATGCTTTCCAGGCAGGATGGAGAGAATATCTACCTGATGTATTCAGATCAGCTGCACTTCTGGTACGAAAAGCGTATTTTGATGCGGCCCACCTACCCCTGGGAGTTCGTTCAGATTGGCAACTGTGGCTCGCCTATCGAAACCGATGCTGGCTGGCTGGTACTAACCCATGGCGTTGGACCAATGCGTAGATACACGATAGGGGCGATTCTACTCGACATTAACGATCCCAGCCAAGTGATCGGCCGCCTCAAGGAGCCCCTGCTAGAGCCAACCAAGGAGGAGAGAGAGGGATATGTTCCGAATGTTGTCTATAGTTGCGGATCACTAATCCATGCCGATAAGCTGATCATACCTTACGCCATGAGCGATCAGTCAGCCACTTTTGCCACCGTATCCGTTAAGGAGTTATTGCGAGAATTGAAGGCCAACCCACTGGAGAAATATCCTTGAAGCCAAGATCTACTCGAAAAATTGCAATTATTGGCGACTATCTGCCAAGAAAATGTGGTATCGCCACCTTCTCACACTCGGTTTATCGAGCTCTCTCCGACGACGCAGCCGACAACGAATGCTTCATCGTTGCGGTAAACGACGTTCCCGAAGGCTACGCCTATCCACCGGAAGTTCGTTTTGAGATTGCGGAGCAGGATTTAAGCAGCTATCGCCGCGCTGCCGATTTCCTGAATCTCACCGATACGGATGTCATCTGCCTCCAGCACGAGTTTGGCATCTATGGCGGCCCAGCTGGCAAGCATATCTTAACGCTTTTGCGCCATATCAATATCCCTGTGGTTACCCAACTCCATACGATCCTGGAGGAGCCCAGCGCAGAACATCTGCATGTGATGAAGGAGCTCGCCGCACTTTCAGCACGGGTCATTGTGATGAGTGAGCGGGGGCGCCGAATTCTTGAGGAAATCTACGGGTTGCAAGCTGATCATCTAGACGTGATCCCCCATGGTGTGCCAGACATGCCGTTTGTAGATCCCAACTATTACAAAGATCAGTTTGGTGTTGAGGGCAAAAAAGTTCTTCTTACTTTTGGGTTGATCTCGCCAGCCAAGGGGATAGAAAACGTTATCCGAGCCTTACCTGAGGTGGTCAAGGTATTCCCCGAAGTCGTCTATATCGTATTGGGTGCCACCCATCCCCACCTGCTACGCGAGCAGGGCGAAACCTATCGCTTAAGTCTTGAAAGGCTTGCCCTTGAGCTTGGGGTTAGAAAGCAGGTAATCTTTTACAACCGCTTTGTGAGCGCTGAAGAGCTAAAGGATTTTCTTGGTGTTGCGGATATTTATATCACTCCCTACCTCAACCGTGATCAGATAACTTCCGGCACCCTCTCCTATGCCTTCGGTTGCGGCAAGGCGGTGATCTCAACTCCCTACTGGCATGCAGAAGAGCTGCTTGCTGAAGACCGGGGCGTGTTAGTGCCCTTTCGCAACAGTGATGCAATTGCCGAGGCACTGATCGGTTTGTTGATCGATGAAGTGCGTAGACATGCCATGCGCAAGCAGGCCTACCTACTGGGTAGGGGCATGATCTGGAGCCAGGTGGCTGAACTTTATGCCAGCTCATTTGAGCGAGCCAGGCTAGAGCGTGGCAACGGAGTGGTGCTGCACTCCCCAATCAAGCCCCTGGAGCAGGAACCGCGCGAGCTGCCGGCCTTAAGGCTTGAGCATCTGAAGAGAATCTCGGATTCAACAGGTATTTATCAGCACGCCAAATTCACCTTTCCCAATTTCAAGGAAGGATATTGCACGGATGACAATGTTCGCGCTCTGCAATTACTTGTAATGCTCGAAGAATCGGGGGATGCCACGCCCGACGTACAAGCACTGGCTACTTGTTATGCATCGTTTATTAACTATGCCTACATCCCGGGAACGTACCGATTTCATAACTTCATGAGCTTCGAGCGCACCTGGCTCGATGAAGATGGCTCCGATGATTGCCTGGGCCGCACCTTGCTAGCCCTGGCTGCCTGTGTAGGCAGATCCCGCCGCGATGATTTGCGCCACTGGGCAGTGGATCTGTTTCAGCTGGCGCTGCCCTCGGTCACCAAAACAACGAGTCCACGGGCCTGGGCCCTTGGACTCAAGTCTATCCACGAGTATCTGCGCAAGCTGAGTGGTGATCGAACCGTCGATCTGATGCGCGATACCCTCACCGATCAGTTGCTGGTGGTCTTCGATCAAAACTCCAGTGATGAATGGCCCTGGTTTGAGGATGTGCTCAGTTACGACAATGCTTCAATGCCGCACGCCCTGATCCTCAGTGGCCGCTGGTCGAATCGAAGCGAAGCCCTTGATGTGGGTCTGCGCAGTCTGCGATGGTTGATGGCAGAGCAAACCGCTGAAGCTGGCCATTTCAGGCCAATTGGTTCCAATGGCTTCTACCGCCGGGGCCAGCAGCGGGCCACCTTCGACCAGCAACCACTGGAGGCCTGCGCTTCAGTGTCGGCTTGCGTTGAGGCCTGGTCAGCTACGGGCGATAGCTTCTGGCTCCGCGAGGCCTGGCGAGCATTTGCCTGGTTCCTAGGCGACAACGACCTGCACCTGCCGCTCTATGACGCACGCACTGGCGGCTGCTTCGACGGTCTTCAAGACGACAGCGTCAACATGAACCAGGGTGCCGAATCAACTCTGGCTTTCCTCCTGGCTCTGCAGGAGATGCGACTAATCGAACTCGCTCGCCATTCAATCCCCAAGCCATGAATAAGATCCGCATCGGCGCCATTGGAGCAGGCGGGTTTGGCCTGTTTGCTCTCCAACAGTTTCTACAAGTTGAAGGGGCGGAGCTGGTGGCCATGGCTGGCACCCATCGAGAGGCGGCACTCGCCATGGCCCGCCGTTTTGGAGTTGCTGAAACCCTTGAAGTGGAAAGCCTGCTCCAACTTGATCAGGTTGACCTTGTTTACATCGCCACGCCGCCCTTTCTCCATTACGGCCAGGTGCGTGCAGCCCTGGAGGCAGGCAAGCATGTGATCTGCGAAAAGCCGCTGGCGCTCAACCTGGCCCAAGCTGATGAGCTGTTGCAGCTGGCCCGCTCCAGCGATCGCCTCTGCATCGCCAACCTGATGCAGCGCTACAACCCGCTGTTTGAGGCCGTGCGCCAACTGATCGATTCCAAAGTGATCGGCGAGTGCCTGCATGGCTGGTTTGATAATGCCGCCGGCGATGAGGGGCTTTCAGCCGAGCATTGGTTCTGGGATCGCAGCAAAAGTGGCGGCATCTTCATTGAACATGGCGTGCATTTCTTCGATCTGTTCGAAGGTTGGCTGGGGAAGGGAGAGGTTGTCTCCTCCCAGCGGACTCTGCGCCCAGGCTCCGGCATTGAGGAGCAGGTGCAGTGCGTAGTGCGCTACGGCAATGGTGCCCTAATCAACTTCTATCACGGCTTCACCCAGCCGGCGCGGCTGGAGCGTCAGGAATTTAGGCTGCTATTTGAACACGGTGAATTGACCCTGGAGGAATGGGTACCTACTCGGGTGCGGCTGCGGGCCGTGGTTGATGAAGAGCAATCGCGCAGGTTGATGCAGATCTTCCCTGACGCCAGGCTTGATGTTCTCGAAAGCTATAGCGGATCTAAGCGCCTGGCCCGTGGACGCCACAAAGACTTTGACACCTATCAGAAGATCGATCTTAATGCTGGATTGGAGGCCGAGAAGATGCGCCGTTATTGCGAGCTGCTGCGGGCACTGTTCGCAGACCAGATCGCCTGGATTGCCGATCGTTCCCATCAACGGCTGATCACTGAGGAGAATGGCCGCAACTCCCTCGCCATGGCCTGCGCGGCAACGCGGCTAGCTGAGCCTGGCGGATGAGACCCCGTTTATTCAGCAGCTGCCTGCTGACCCCTGGGCAGCTTGCCCCATCTCAGCAAGACATGCGGGTTGTTGGCGCCTTCAACCCAGGCGCCGTCACAACGGAGCAGGGAGTTGTGCTTCTGATCAGGGTGGCCGAGGCGCCTCGGCAGATCCGGCCCGGTTTCGTGGGTTTGCCGCGCTGGGATCTGGAGGCAGGAAAAATAGTTATCGACTGGCTGACTGAGCAGGAACTGATTGTTGAAGATGCCAGGGTGGTGAAGATCAGGGAAACGGGCCTGCTGCGACTCACTTCCACCTCCCATCTGCGCGTAGTTCGCAGTGCTAACGGGCGCCAGATCGAGCCCAGTGAGCAGCAAATCCTCCGGCCCAGCCTCGGCTGTGAGAGCTATGGCATCGAGGATCCCCGCATCACGCCAATTGATGGTCATTTTTATATCACCTATGTAGCCGTATCCCCCCACGGTGCGGCAACAGCTTTGGCCTCTACACTTGATTTCAGCTCCTTCAAGTTCCACGGGCCGATCTTCTGCCCGGAAAACAAGGATGTGGTGCTGTTCCCTGAGCGTATCAACGGCCAGTATTTCGCGCTGCATCGGCCTACCACTGCCCATGATTTTTCCCGCCCGGAAATTTGGCTAGCCTCATCACCAGACCTACTGCATTGGGGCAAACACCAGCCCCTGCTGGGCTCGAGTGCAGGCTGGGATTGCGGCCGCATCGGCGCGGGCACACCACCGATCCGCACAAGGGCGGGATGGTTGGTGATCTATCACGGCAACGATAAGGGCGAAGGTGAAAGCGGCATCGGCAGCTATGGGGCTGGAAAACTGCTGTTGGATCTCGATCAACCCTCGAAGATTCTCAGCGCAGGAGAGCAGATCTTGGCGCCAGAGATGGAGTATGAATGTATGGGATTTGTGCCAAATGTGGTTTTCCCCACTGGCATCATCCAACAGGAGGATTCGCTGCTGATCTACGCCGGAGCCGCTGACACCGCCACCTGCGTAGTGGAACTTGGGCTCACTGATCTACTGATCAGCGACTCATCGCGAGCTGATGTAGGCCCGAAAATCTGAACCGGGCCTTCTGAAAGCTCTCAGGCCAAGCCCAGCGGGCTGCCCTCAGCGAGGAAGCCGCTGCTACCAACCTTAATTCGGCCAACGCATATCCATGGGAAAGACGTCAACTCGAGATCCTGAAACAGGCAAACAGTCGCTTGCAGTTGCCCGATGAAACCATAAGTTGATTCAGCGCCATTCAAGATGGTCTCCGAAGCCAAGCGAAACGAGCCTCTGATTTCTCTGAAGGCATCTTAATGAGTGCAGGCATACTTTATTGCGCTTCTGGCGTTAAAGTCATTTTTGAAGACGTGATTCAAGAGCTTGACAAGTTGCTCTATGAAGCAAAAGCGAGGGGTCGCAATTGCTTCGTCAGCAAAGAAATATAGGAATAAACGTCCTACCCCCTTGATCCGAGTCGGACGGGCAAGGTCGCTCGTCTCACGAGAACAGAGCCCCTGCAGCAGACCGGGCCAGCAATCGCAACAGATCAACCCTTGATGGAGCTGGGTTCAGCGCAGCTGAGTCGAGAAAGGGGGGGATGGGATCTCCACCCACCATATGTGGACCTCTGGCAACCCCAAACACCATATCTAGTGATCTGCACCTAAAGTCCAACAGTTCGGATGGCCTACGACGCCGATGAAGACCTTGGCGAAGACCGGCAGCCTGATGAAGTCGTTGGCGAGCTCCCTGGTGTTGCCGGGTGAGGACACCACCCCCGCCGCGCCGGTGGTCTACACCACAGCCATCCGCTGCGACGGCAGCCTGGCCCAGTCCCTCGCCGGCATCAGCCTGCTGGCCAACCAGCTCGGCTTCACCCACGCCTCCGAAACCCTCTACGCCGTTGACGGCCAGAGCGCCGCTTTCCATGCCGACCACGGCGCCAGGGCAGTGAGCCTGGCGGTGGAATGCAACCCCCGCCAGCAGACCGTCTCCCTGGCGGTGAGCGGGCTGGATCACCAAGACACCTTTGAAACATTCCATCAGGTGTCCAGCACCCTGTTTGGCGACTGCTGATCGGGAGCCGTGATCCAGGCGGCCCCCCTCCTACGCTTGGCCTTCCCCTCGATGCTGTGGCCATGGTCAGTGGAACGGAGCGTGCCTTGAATGCCCCGCCGGCCTCCCGCAACACGTCGGCCACCCTGGATGCCATCCAGCTGATGCTGCGCGACCTGCACACCCGGCACGATGAAATACGCCACCGAGCCGCATTCCGCGGCTGCACCAATGAACTGTTGGCCGTTCAGCAGGAGCTGGTGGAATATTTGCTCAGCAAGAAAAGTCAGTTGACGGGCCATGTCGACCCGGAGAGCGGCGGCACTCGCAACTACAACTCCTTCGTTTGAGTGGCCCCTTGAGCCACCGCCCCAAGGTGGTGGTGGTGGGTGCCGGACCGGCGGGGGCCAGCTTGGCCCTACTGCTGGCCCGTGGCGGTATGGCCGTAACCCTGGTGGAGGCCAGCACCAACCTGGAGCGTCAATTCCGCGGCGAAGCGCTGATGCCCTCAGGGCTAGAGGCCCTGGCGGCCATGGGGCTGCTCGAGCTGATTCCAGGCCTGCCCCACCGGCCCCTGGTGGAATGGCGTTTCGTGGTAGATGGCCAGGAGCTATTCACCGCCACCGAGCCCCTCGGCGGCGATCCCAGCCGGCCCTGCACCCTGGTGAGCCAGCCGGCCCTGCTGGAGGCCCTGCTGAAACGGGGCAGCACCTACCCCTCCTTTGCGATTGAGCGGGGCCAACCGGTGGTTGACCTGCTGTGGCAGCAGGAGCGGGTGGCGGGGGTGCAACTGCGCGATGGCAGTCAGCTACCTGCCGACCTTGTCGTCGGCTGCGATGGCCGGGGCTCCCTGGTGCGCCAGAAGGCAGGGCTAGCGCTGCAGGGCAGCCCCAGCCCGATCGACTTGCTCTGGTTTCAACTGGCCAGTCCCGCGGCCTCGCCCTTAGCTGGCTCCTTCACCACCCTGGTGGGGCCCCAGGGGGTTTTCAGCGCTTTCGAAAGCGCCAGCGGCGGCCTGCAGCTGGGCTGGGTAATAGGCAAGTCTCAAGCCACACCAGAGCTCAGCAGAGAAGACTGGATCGAGCGGATGGCAGCATTGAGTACGCCTCAGCTAGCGGCCTGGCTACGGCAGTGGCGCGGTGGATTGGGGGCGCCCAGCCGGCTGACGGTGCAGGTGGGACTAGCGGAGCGCTGGTGCCAACCGGGCCTGCTACTGCTTGGCGATGCGGCCCACCCGATGGGACCGGTGCGAGCCCAGGGCATCAACATGGCCCTGCGTGATGCCTGGGTAGCCGCCATGCGGTTGTTGCCTCTGCTCAGCAGTGGCTGCAGCGGCGCTGCCCTTGATGGGGTGGCCGTCCAAATTGAGGCGGAGCGGCGGCCAGAAATCACAGACATGCAAACCCTGCAGGCTGCCGAAGCCGCCCGGGGAGAGCAGTTGCGGCAGCAGGGTTGGTTGCGGGGGGCTCTGGCGATCGCCGCACCCCTTGTGGGCCCCGCGATCGCTGCCCACTGGAGCCAGCAGCAACAACCGCTGCGCCAGGGACTAGCCCAGCTGCCAGGACCGCCATGATGGGAGCAACCCCGGTGGAACCATGGCCGCGCCTCGGATTGATCCCGCACTTGCCCTTTGCCTGATCGCCCTGCTGGCTGCACCCCTACAGGCAGCACCCAAGGACCCGCCGTACCCATCCATGGAACTGTTGCGCGAGCTCCAGCTCCAAACCTTCGCCTGCGGAAGAGACAACACAATTGAAGCCTGCGGCAAGGCAAGTACCATGGCCGATCCGCTGATGGATCACCCCCGCCTTGGCGCCACCTGCAAGGACGCCATCTGGACGATCCGCGAACGGGCAAAGCCAGCTACCACAAACACTTTTGAAAGGCGCGAAGCTCTCAACCGAGCCGGCCAGGACGTGATCCCCTTCTGCAAACAGCAGACCCGCTCGGTCGCCCCGAGCAAAACCGACACCAAACCCAAGGAGAAAAAAGGTGCGTTCAACCTAATTCCTGGGTCCTGATTCTGGTCCTGATCCTGATCCCGGCTGGCTCTCGATCAGGTTCAGCACCTGCTGGGCAGTGCTGTCCATAAAAGCCAGCGACCAGCCGACTTGCACCACCGCCTGATCGGCCAGGGCACAGAGACCATCCTTCTGAGCGGCAACTTCACAGCTGGCAGACAGGCCCAGTAAGGCATTGGTGAGCTTGCCGCGCAGGCAGGTTTCCTTGCCGTGTCGCTGGATCACGGCTTCAGCTGCCAACCGACTGCGCTGCACCGCCTCCGCCAAAGGAAGGGCGCGGGCTCCCCCCATCACTGCCGCCCGGCCGGCTTCTGTGGCCGCTAAGGAGCTGGCTGTCAGCGCCAAGCCAGCTAAGCAAGCCACTCTCCAAATGTGCCCGCTGGCAAACCTGTTTTCGGCCAACACCCTTGTCCCCGTTCGTTTGCCTTCCCTTGGAAGCTAGTCAGTTCTGGAAAGGTGACAAGCCAAGGCTAATTTGGTATCCGAGTGTCCCTATGGATTCGGCCGATGACCAGCAGTAATCCCGTGAGCATTCGGCAGATTTCCCTGGTCCAGCCTTTCACCGACCAAAAGCCCGGCACCTCCGGTCTGCGCAAGAGCAGTCGCCAATTCCAGACCCCCCACTACCTGGAGAGCTTCATCGAAGCGAGCCTGCAGGTGCTGCCAGGCGTGGCCGGCGGCACCTTGGTATTGGGAGGTGACGGTCGCTACGGCAACCTCGCAGCAATCAACGTGATCGCCCGCATGGCCGCCGCCCATGGCGTGGCCCGGCTAATTACCACCACCGGGGGCATCCTCTCCACCCCAGCCGCCTCCCACCTGATACGTCAAAACGGCGCCGTGGGCGGGGTGATTCTCTCGGCCAGCCATAACCCCGGCGGCCCCGATGGCGATTTCGGCGTCAAGATCAACGGCGCCAACGGCGGCCCCACGCCGGAATCGATCACCGACGCGATTTACGCCGCCACCTTGGGACTAGGAGGCTATCGGATCTGCGAAGGCGGCAGCGATCCCGACCTCTCAACGCCAGGGCTCAGCAGCATTGGCGACCTGCAGGTTGAGGTTATTGATGGCGTAGACGACTACGTAGCGCTGATGCAGCGCCTGTTCGACTTCGACCAGATCGGCGATCTATTGCGGGGCGACTTTCCGATGGCCTTCGATGCCATGCACGCGGTGACCGGCCCATACGCCAGCCGGATCTTCGAAGAATTGCTTGGCGCTCCCGCGGGCACGGTGCGCAACGGCATCCCCCTAGAAGATTTTGGCGGCGGCCACCCCGATCCCAACCTCACCTACGCCCATGACCTGGCCGAGCTGCTGATGGGCAGCGATGCCTACAAATTTGGTGCCGCCTGCGATGGCGACGGCGACCGCAACATGGTGCTGGGAACGCGCTGCTTCGTGAACCCAAGCGACAGTCTGGCGGTGCTCACCGCCAACGCCACCTTGGCCCCGGGCTACGCCGATGGCCTAGCCGGTGTGGCTCGCTCGATGCCCACCAGCGCCGCCACCGATGTGGTGGCAAAGGAGCTTGGTCTGGCCTGCTTCGAAACGCCAACGGGCTGGAAATTCTTCGGCAACCTGCTCGATGCGGGGCGCATCACCCTTTGCGGTGAGGAAAGTTTCGGCACGGGCAGCAACCACATCCGCGAAAAAGATGGCCTCTGGGCGGTGCTTTTCTGGCTGCAGATCCTGGCCAGGAAGCAGGCACCGGTGAGCAGGATCATGGCCGAGCACTGGAGCCGTTTCGGCCGGCACTACTACTCGCGCCACGACTACGAAGCCATCGCCAGCGAGGCCGCCCATGGCCTCTACAACCGCATCAAGGAGATGCAGCCCGCGCTGGTGGGCCAAAGCTTCGCCGGCCGCAGTATTGCTACCGCCGACGACTTCGCTTACACCGATCCGGTGGATGGCTCCCTCACCAGCGGCCAGGGCCTGCGCCTGCTACTCAATGATGGCAGCCGGGTAGTGGTGCGCCTTTCGGGCACTGGCACCCAGGGAGCCACCCTGCGGGTGTACCTGGAGAACTATGTGCCCCCTAGCGGCAACCTCAGCCAGGATCCCCAAATGGCCCTCGGCGAGCTGATCACGGCAATCGATGGACTGGCCGAAATCAAGACCCGCACGGGGATGAATCATCCCACCGTGATCACCTAAGGCGATCAGGTGCCGCCGGCAGCACCCACCAAACCCTGAGCACGCCGATCAGCAGCAGACCCGCGAACGTGATCAACACGCCGTTCTGCTGACCCACGGTGCCGGAGAGATAGGCCACCGCCAGGGCGCTCACGGCCGCCAGAGCGGTACCGCCCACCAGCAGAAAGCCGAGCACGGTGAACCCACCAAACAAACCGAAGATCTGGTTGATGGTGAGATTGCGCTGCACCACCAGCGCCCCTCCGTCCACCAAGGGCAGACCAGCTGTGAGCAGGGCGCAATACGGAGTGCCGAAGCAGGGATGCACCCGGGCGAGAGGGGCCTGTACCACGGCGGCCAGCAGCACCCAACGTCTATCCACCTGACTATGGCGCTGCGGCTGGTATCCGGGCGGATGGGGCAAGGGCATCAGGAAGCGGGGATGGAGGGATTGCTGGCACTGGCCGGGAACCAGCTTGCCTCCAGCCGTTTCATAAACACATAGAAGGCCGGCACCACGAACAGGCTCATCACCGTTGCCACCAGCAGGCCACCGAAGATCACCGAGCCGATCGAGCGCTGGCTCATGGCGCCAGCACCGCTTGCCACCACCAGCGGGAAGAAGCCGGAAAGAGCAGCTGAGGCCGTCATCAAAATCGGCCGCAGGCGCGACTCGGCCGCCCCCGTCGCCGCCTCCACGTCCGACAGGCCCGCCTCCATGCGCTGGTTGGCCAGGTCCACAATCAGGATTCCGTTCTTGGCCGCCAGGCCGATCAAGGTCACCAGACCCACCTGGGCGTAGACATTGTTCACCTGCTTGTTGAGCACCAGGAACAGCAGTGCCCCCAGGATTGCCAGCGGCACCGTCATCAGGATCACCAGCGGATCGATGTAGCTGCCGTACTGGGCCGAGAGCACTAGATAGACCACCACCAGGCCCAGGGCGAATACCAACGCCGCCAGCGAACCGGCCGCCACTTCCGAGCGGCTCAGGGCCGACCAGTCCATGCCGATGTTGGTGAAGTTCAGTCGTTGGAAGGTGGCCGTGAGCGCATCGATGGCCTGGCCGGTGCTCTTGCCGATCGCCTCGAAGCCCTGGATCAGCACCGTGCGGTTGAGATCAAAGTGGCTGATGATGGGCGGAGCACTGTCGAGCCGCACCGTCACCAGATTGGCGAGGGGAATCTGGGCGCCACCGGCTGCGGGAACGTAGAGATTCTTCAGGCTGTCGATGGTTTCGCGCCTGCTGCCCTCGGCCTGCACATACACCTGGCGGTACTGACCGTTCTCGTAGGTCTGATTCACGAACGCCCCACCGTTAACCGCCCCTAGGACCTTCATCGCCGTGCCGAAATCCACCTGCAGCGAGGCCATACGGTCGCGGTCGGGCTCGATTCGCCACACCGGGGCATCGCTGACGAACTGGGTGTAGAGGTTGTAGAAAAAGCCGGTGGCCTTGGCTTTGTCGATCAATTGATTGGCCATCCCCAGCAGATCTGTGGGGCTGTAGCCACCATTGCTGAGGTCGTTGAACTGGAACGACAGGCCGCCCTGGGCACTGAAGCCCGGCACCGCAGCTGGCTGCTGTGCCATGACCTTGGCGCCCTCAATGGTCTGGAACTGCTTGTTGAGCCGCTGCACCACCGCCCGGGCTGATTGATCAGCAGAGCTGCGCTCCTCGATCGGCTTCAGCCCGAAGAAGAACAGGCCCTGATTGAGAGCACCGCCGTTGAAGCCGGCGCCGCCGATCAACTCGCCGCTCACGATCTCCGGTTCCTGCGCCAGTATCTGGCGGGCCTGATCGGCCACCTTCATCGTCTGCTCCAGCGAAGCCTGGGGTGGCAGCTGGATGATGCCCAGGCCGTAGCCCTGATCTTCGGTGGGCACGAAGCCCGACGGGATCGCGATGAACGCCAGGCCGGTGAGCACCACACCCCCCAGCACCGCGCTCACCAGCAGACGACGACCATGGATGGCGCGCTCCAGCAGCCGCCCATAGGCGGATGCCATGCGGTCGAACTGGCTGTTGAAGCCCGTGAAGATCGGCTTGAGATAGGTGCCCACCACGGCGCCGAGGGCGCCGAACAACAGCAGCCACAGCCAGCCGCCAAAGAGGTAGCCATAGCCGGCACCCAAGGCTCCGCCGATCAGCGTCCAGGCGCGGCCGCTGGGATCGGTCTTGCCGCCCCCCAGTAGGAGGGCCGATTGCAGCGGCTTGCCGCTGATGGCATTGAAGGTGCTCACCAGGATCGAGAACACGATCGTGAGCGCGAACTGGCGGTAGATCACACCGGTGGCACCGGGAAAGAACGTGACCGGGATGAACACCGCCAGCAGCACCAGCGCCGTGGCGAGGATCGCGCCCGTCAGCTCTTTCATCGCATTGGATGCCGCAGCGAAGGGCTTATCGCCTGCCTCGATACGGGCCTCAACCGCCTCCACCACAACGATGGCGTCGTCCACCACCAGGCCGGTGGCCAGGATCACCCCCAGCAGGGTGAGTTCGTTGATCGAAAAGCCAAACGCCTTGACGAAAATCATTGCCCCGAGCAGGGCAATCGGCAGGGCCAGGGCCGGCACCATCGTGGCCTTCCAATCCTGCAGGAACAGAAAGATGATCAGTAACACCAGCACCACGGCATCGCGCAGCGCATCCAGCGCCCCAAAGATCGAGGCATTGATGAAATCGGTCTGGTCGAACACCTTCTCCAGCTTCACGCCCGGCGGCAGGGTGCTGCGGAATTGCGATAGCACCTGGTCCACCGCTTCGGCTGTGGTGATCGCGTTGCTGCCCGGCAGCTGGATCACCCCAAAGCCCACGCAGGGGTGGCCAGTGATGAGGTTGATCGCCGCCTGGTTGAAGTTCTGAAAGGCGTACTCCGCCCGGCCCACATCGCGGAGCCGGATCAGGCTGCCATCGGGGCCGCTGTCGCTGACCATGCCCGAGGGGCCGCGGGTAAGCACCAGGTTTTCGAACTCCTCCACCGTGCGCAGGTTGCCCTGCACCAGCACCGGCAGGTTGGTGGGATTGTTGGCAGATGCCGGCGGGCCGCCGATGCTGCCGCCCACCACGATCTGGTTCTGGGAGCGCAGGGCGTTCTCCACATCCAGAATCGTGAGGTTGAAGCGGCTGAGCTTGGCCGGATCCACCCAAAGTTTATAGGCGGGGTCACTGGCGCCGAACACCGTCACCTGGCCCACACCCTCTGCCCGACTGAGCGGATAGGCAAGGTTGAGCTGATAAAGGCCGTTGAGGTATTCGCGGCTGAACTGCCCTTCTGTGGAGGTGAGGTTGTACACCAGCAGATAGCTGGTGGCCGTCTGCTGCACCGTCACTCCCTGGGAGTTCACCTGCTCAGGCAGCTGGGCCGAGGCGGTCTGCACCCGGTTCAGCACATTCACCTGATCAATATCGGCATCGGTGCCGGCCTTGAACACCACATTGATCTGGCTGACGCCCTGGCTGGTGCTGTTGGAGCTGATGTAATCCATCCCCGGAGCGCCGTTGATCTGCTCCTCGAGCGGGCCGGTTACGGCACTTTCCACAGTGAGCGCATCGGCCCCGGGCAGGTTGGCCGTCACCTGGATTGTGGGCGGCGCGATATTCGGCAGGTTCTCGATGGGCAGCAGCGGCAGCGCAATCACCCCGGCCATCAGGATCAGGATGCTGCACACGGTGCTGAGCACCGGCCGGCGAATGAAGGTGTCAGAAAGGCTCATTTCCGGGGAATCACCATGCCGCTGCGCAGCTGGGCCAGGTTGCCGATCACCACGGCATCGCGAGCGCCCAGCCCCTTGAGCACAGCAAAGCGGCCGCCCTGCAGGCTGCCGAGGGTCACCGGCGTCTGCACCGCAACCAGGGCACCGGCCGGTGGCGTGGGGGTGATCGGGGAGCCGATCAGGCGCTGGGCTTCCGCAGGCGACACCGCCCGAAACACGAAGGTCTGCCCGGCCTGCAGCAGCACCGCCGCCTGGGGAAGCGCCAGCGTCTCGGTCGACCCGAAGCGCAGGCTGGCCTGCACGCGCTGCTGATCCCGCAGGGCGCCATCGGCGTTGTTGAAGGTGGCCTTCACCAGCAGCGTCTGGGTACGCCGATCGAGCGAGGGGGCGATGAACGTCACCTGGCCCATCGCCTTGAGGGCCGACTTGTCGGGCGCCTGCAGCTGCACCGGCATGCCCAGGCGCACGCGGTAGGCCTGCTCGCCTGGAACATCGAGCCGCACCCAGAGGCTGCGGTTGTCGACAATGTTGGTGATGGTTTCGCCCTGGCGCACCACCGAACCCAGCTTGTGCTGGATGTCGCCCACCATGCCGGCGATCGGCGCCGTCACATCCTTGTAGGCGAGAGTGGCCGCGCTGGCCTTGAGCTGCTCGGCACTGGTGATCGCGGCCGTCACCTTGGCATCGCGCTGCTTGGTGGAGGCGGCGCCCTGCTGATTAAGAAAAATGTAGCGCTCCGCCTCAAGGCGATCTTCCCGGGCCTGGGCTGCGGCGGCTGCAACGCTGGCCTGCTGCTGCAGCTGATCCAGCCGGAACAGCGGATCACCCGGGCGCACCAGTTGGCCTTCACGCATCGGCATCACCACAATGCGGCCATCGATCTCCGCCGCCAGCGGCACGTTGGCGATCGATTCGAGCGTGCTCTGGTAGGTGGCCTGATCGGTAAAGGTCTGGCGCGTCGGACTAGTCAGAGAAAAGGTGGACTGTGGCGGCGGCGGGGGCGGTTTGACGCAGCCGATAAGGGTGGCCAAAAGGGCCGTAAACGCCAGCATCGGCCCCAGGGAAGCATGATGCCTTGGCTGCACTGGGTGGCGCACGATGGGCTTCAAAACCAGCTCAAGTTAAGAGCAGCGATTAACAGGGTCAAGCAAAGACGTCCACCCACAGGAAAACCCTACTCGTACGGGAATTGGGAGGCTCAATTGAGGGTGTTAATCGCCTTGGCAATGATCACAATTTATACACTAATCATGGCGAGGCTGTAATCAATGTGGAACACCTTGATCGGTCGCCCCACAAGCAGGCGCCCCTCCGGCGGACCAAAGCAGTTGCTGCTCAGAATTGTGAAATAGGCATAATCCATGAACTCAGCCTGACAACGGCCCGATCAGCAGACTACCCCTGCTGCGAAGCCCTGGCACCAGAGCTGGCATAACGGCCATATCAGCCGCCAACACTGATCAATCGGCCGACTCCTGCCGAGGCTCAGCGGACCAGCGGGCCTCCAGGTTCTTAATGGCCACATAAATGGGTGGGACCACTCCCAAGGAAAGCACGGTGGCCACCAACAGGCCACCGAAGATCACCGTTCCCAACGACTGCTGGCTGTTGGCCCCGGCGGTGGTGGCCACCACTAAGGGCAGAAAGCCAGCCAAGGAGGCAATGGTGGTCATCAGGATCGGCCGCAACCGTGATTCGGCGGCGGCGGTCGCCGCCTCGACCACCGTCATGCCCGTCTCCAAATGCTGCTCAGCCACCTCCACAATCAGGATGCCATTCTTGGCCGCCAAACCAATCAAGGTAACCAGACCCACCTGGGCATAAATATTTAGATCAATGGAGCGGAGGGCCAAGAACACCAGTGCTCCAAGCATGGCCAAGGGGACTGTCATCAAAATAATGACTGGGGTGACATAGCTCTCGTACTGGGCCGAAAGCACTAGATAAACAATCAAAATACCCAGACCAAACACGAGCACACTGGCGTTACCGGCAGAAAGCTGCAAGGAAGCCAGACCAGTGAATGCATAGCCAATATTATTGAAATCAAGCCGCTTAAAGATCTGCTGAATAGCCGTCAAGGCCTGGCCAGAACTCTTACCAACCGCCTCCGCGCCCTGAATCAAAATTGTTCGATAAAGGTTGTAGTGACTAATAACCGGAGGGGCACTGGTGAGTTCTGACGAAGCAAACTCACTGACCTGCACTAATTTGTTGTCGCGATTGCGCACGTAGTAACTGAGCACATCCTCAAGGGTGCTGCGGCCGGAAGCCTCTGACTGCACATAGATATTGCGCACCTGGCCATTTTCATAGGTCAAGCCTGAGTAGTTGCCACCTGCGAGCACGGCAATCGTCTGCATCGCCTGCTGGAAATCGATGTTCAGAGCGCCCATAATCGAGCGATCAATTTTCAGACCAAATGCAGGGGCGCTGGGGATAAACTGGGTGTAAAGGCTTGAAAACTGATCGGATGCCGTACCAGCTGCCACAAGCTTTTGAGCTAGGGCGTCGAGTTGGTTAAAGCTGTATGAGCCATTGCTTAAGTCGTTGAACTGAAAATAGAAGCCACCCTGGGCCGAGAAGCCAGGAATCGCGGGCGGTTGGGCTGCTACAACATGACCACTGCTAATTTTAGAAAGCTTGGCATTGAGTCGCTCTACAATTGACGGTGCTTTCTGATCGGCACCACTACGCTCCTCAAGGGGCTTAAGGCCGAAGAAGAACACACCCTGGTCTGGGCTGGAGCCGTTGAAGCCGTAGCCGCTAACCACCGAAGCCGCCGTGATGTCAGGCTCCTCCTTGAGCACCTTGGCAATCTCCAGGCCAGTCTGCTGGGTGAGACTGAGGGAGGCACCGTTCTGCAGCTGGAAAATTCCCACCCCATATCCCTGGTCTTCCTCAGGGATGAAAGCCGAGGGCAGGGCCGAGAAAGCAAGCGCGGTGAGCACAATGCCGCCAGCGAGGCCAGCAACAACATATTTTCTGCGGCGGATCAGCACCTCAAGTAAGCGGGCATAACTGCTCTGCAACCAAGCAAAAAACCGATTGAATTGCTCAAAAATTGAGGCAAGCCGGCTACCAGCCAACCCGAACACGACAACTCCAAAGACGTAGGCACCGACGCCAAAGGATGCGGCGCTGAAGCGTCCGAAGGCCAAGCCCACTACCACACCACCGATGGTCCAACCCCAACCTTGGGGCTTAGGGGGCTGTTCAGACCTGAGCATCAACGCCGACATCATTGGCGAAAAGGTGAGAGCATTGAAGGTGGAAATCGCTATGGAGAAGGCAATCGTGAGTGCAAATTGCTTGTAGATGATGCCAATACCGCCCGGGTAGAAAGCGACTGGCACAAATACCGCCATCAGCACAAGCGATGTAGCGATCAGAGCACCAGTTAGCTCACCCATACAGGCCATCGCCGCCTTGCGTGGACTCATGCCACTCTCAAGGTTTTTAGAAACCGCCTCGATCACAACGATCGCATCGTCAACCACCAGGCCAGTAGCAAGCACCAAACCAAGCAAGGTGAGCTGGTTTATGGAAAATCCAAAAGCCTTGATGAAGGCAAAAGTGCCTATAAGTGAGATCGGGATCGCCAGACTGGGCACCACCGTGGCGCGCCAGTTCTGCAGAAACAGAAACAGAATCACTAGCACCAGCACAATTGCCAGGCCAAGGGCATCAGTTACCCCTTCAACCGCAGACTCAATAAACTGACCGATATTATAAATCTCTTTAACCGCGATCCCAGGCGGAGCTGACTGGGTAAATTGATTCATCACGGCCACCACAGCCTCGGATACATCTAGAGCATTGCTCTCTGGAGTTTGGAATACCGCTACGGTGATAGACGGAAACCCGTCAAAACTCACCGCCTGTTGAGCAAAGGTATTAAACCCATAAGTAGCCTGGCCTACATCGCGGAGGCGCAGCAAATTTCCCTGGGGTGACTTACCAACTATTAGGTCATTGAGCTGATCTACCGACATCAAGTTGCCGTTGTCAGCCACTAGGATCGGGTAGGCGAACAGCTGATCTCCTCCGGCTGGCGGACCACCAATCAGGCCACCAATAGCGATGCTGTTTTGACTCTTGACCGCACTGACGATCTGGTCGGCAGTCAGCTGGTTGGCACTGAGCTTGCTTGGATCAACAAACAGCCAGAAGGCAGGGTTACTACCTCCCAGCAGATTGACTTGAGCGACTCCGGGGACCCGCTCAAGCTGGTAATAGAGCTGCTCATAAATCAAGCCGTTGATATAGGAAGCATCAAATTGACCCTGGCTAGACGTGACCTGATAGGCAAGCAGAATCGATGGGGTGCTCTGCATCACCGACACCCCCGTTGCCGAGACCTGCTGGGGCAACTGAGGCATGGCCAGGGAAACGCGGTTTTGAACGTTTACCTGGTCGATGTTGATATCCGTGCCTTCGTCAAAATAAACCTGAATGATGCTCTGACCGGTATTTGAGCTGGTCGATGAGATGTAGGCCGCGCCCGGCACACCGTTGATCTGCTGCTCGATCGGATTAGTAACGGCCTGCTCAGTAACTATGGAATTAGCCCCGCCGTAATTAGAGGTTACCTGAATAAGCGGTGGCGCAATATTCGGCAGGTTTTCAATTGGCAGACTGGGGATCGCAATGATTCCCAGCAGCACGATCAGGATGCTACATACGGTCGTAAGGACAGGCCGCTTGATGAAATTATCGGAGAGTGACATATCTTTCTCAGTTGCTTCCGCTCGAGAGTTTCACTGGCATACCGGTACGCAACAGCACCGTATTTGAAACGATCACCCTTTCCCCTTTCTGCAGGCCGGAGACCAGCGGGTAGCGATTGCCCTCCAGCTCCCCAAGCTGGACTGGGGTCTGCACCACGATCGGAGTAGTTGGCGGCAGGGCCTCAAGCTTCTGCTTCTGCTCCTCAGGAATTTGGGTGGAGGCGCGGATCTTGGCGAGCACCTGGCTAAGTTGCAGCACTCTATAAACAAAAGGTTGTTGGGCCTGCATCATCACTGCCTGCACCGGCACGGAAAGCTGGCGGGTGTTGCCGGTGACAATCAGATTGCGCACGTACTGACCTGTTTTGAGCTGGCCGGTTGCGTTGGGAAAGGCAGCCTTGACCAGCACCGTGTTTGGCGAAGAACTACTGCCGCTCACTCCGTAGTAAGGGGAAATAAACACCACCTTCCCCGTCGCAGATAGAGGCGGGTTGCCCTGGGTCACCAGCTGCACGGTCTGGCCAAGCGCCACCTGCGATGAGCGGGTGGCGGGCACATCCATCAGGGTCCAAAGACTTGAGTTGTCGACAATGCCGGTGATCGCCTGTCCCTGGCGCACGTAATCACCCAACTTCACCGTATCGAGATCGCCAATTTCGCCACTGATCGGTGCCGTCACGAATTTGTAGCCCAAGGTGGCCGCATTGGCGCGCACTTGGTCGCGGCTTTGAATCGCCTGGGTCACGTAGAAGTCGCGATCCTTGGTGGATACCGCTCCCTGCTCGTTCAAAAAGATGTAGCGCTCCGCGTTAACCAGATCCTTCCGGGCCTCGGCCTTGCTGGCATCCAGGTTTGCCGATTGCTGCACGTTGTCGAGCACCAAGATCGGCTGGCCCGCCTTCACCCGCTGGCCCTGGGTCGCCAGAATCTTCACCACCCGCCCATCAACCTCGGGGCGCAGTGCCACATCACTGGTGGAGCTGAGCTGGCTGATCACCTCAATCGAGGGGCTGAAATCAGCCTCGCCGATGGTTTCGAACTGCACTACCAGCGGCGGCCGGGAGGCCTGCTTAGTGGCACACCCACCAACACACAGCAGGCCTATAAGAGAGGAGACCGCAACCGCTTTATTCACATCCGCTGAGCATCGAAAGGCAAGTTACCGGATGCCTGGCTTTTTGGCCTGGCTCGCAAGTTGCACCGGGGCACCATGGCGCAGGTTGAGCAGGCCAGCGGTAATCAGCCGATCGCCTTCCTGTGCAACACCCTGCCCCCCCCGCTGCAGTGGATAGAGGGTTCCTTGCAGATCTCCTATCTGCACCGGAGTTTGCAAGACAAACAGGGTGCCTCTTGGCAACCGGCGCAGCTCGGCGATGGGAGCCTTGCCAGGCCGCTGCTCCAGCTCAGCCAAACTGCCCACCAAATAGATAAATGGCTGTCCTGCCAACCTGGTCACCGCGGTGAAGGGAACGGCCAACTCCTGGCGACGATCCAGCACCAGCCGCGTGCGACTGCGCTGGCCGTTGCGCAGGCTGCCCTGCGGGTTAGCAAACGACGCCTTCACCAGCAGCGTCTGAGTTGGGGCGCTCACCCCCGGATCCACCGAGATCACCGGGCCCTCCGCCAGGGGCTGGGAGCTGGAGGCGGCCAGCAGCAGCACCCGCTGGCCAGGCCGAACACGATCGGCATAGGTGGCAGGTACGTCGATGCGGGCAAGGAGATTGGCGTTGCGGATCAAGCGGGTAATCGGCACGCCCGCAGCAATCACATCACCCTGCTTAACGCGCAAATCGGCCACCGTGCCGCTGATCGGCGCCCGCAGATCCTTGAAGGCGAGATCGGCCTCCCTGGCCACCAAGGCTTCGCGGGCAGCGATGTAGGCCTGGCGAAATTCATCCCGCTGCAGGGCACTGGCCGCACCTTGACGGGCCAGATCCTGATAACGCTGGTAATTGAGGCGGTTGGTCTGCATCTGAGCGCGCAGGCTGGCCACCTCGGCCCTGAGCTGGGCCTGGTCGAGCACCAGCAGCAGCTGGCCCTGGCGCACCCGATCTCCTTGACGCACCAACAATCGCTGAATGCGGCCACCCGCCTGGGCCGCTAGATCCACCTCCTCCTCTGCCTCCAGGGTGCTCACGGTGTCAAAACTGGCTTGAAATTCAGCAGTTTCCAGGCGCTGGCTCTGGACCACAGGCAGCCGCGGGGCTGGCTCGCGCCCCTGCTGACACCCCACAACCAGGGCAGAGGCCATCGCCGTGAAAATCAATAGCGGGGAAACAACAGGGCGGAGCATGGATGTGATGGTGGATCGGGCGCGCCGCATGGCCGGAGCGTATCGCCGGCAGGCCGATGATGGACTCAGAACGGCGCTGCGGCGACCTCGTGAGCGACCTGTTCAGCCATCAACGCGACATCACACTGGCCCGAATAGCGCCCCTGGCCGACCGGCTGAGGCCCCGCAGCCTTGATGACTTCGTCGGTCAGGAGTCGATCCTCGGCGTAGGACGCCTGCTACGCCGCGCCATCGCCGCAGATCGAGTCGGCAACCTGATCCTGCACGGCCCGCCGGGGGTGGGCAAAACCACCCTGGCCCGGATCATTGCTGGCAGCACCAGGGCCCACTTCAGCAGCCTCAATGCCGTACTTGCCGGCGTCAAGGATCTGCGGGCCGAGGTGGACGCGGCCCAGCAGCGCCTGTCGCACCATGGCCTGCGCACCACCCTGTTCATCGACGAGGTGCACCGTTTCAACAGTGCTCAACAAGATGCCCTGCTGCCCTGGGTAGAAAACGGCACGGTGAATCTGATCGGAGCCACCACCGAAAACCCGTTTTTCGAGGTGAACAAAGCCCTGGTAAGCCGTTCGCGGTTGTTTCGCCTGCAACCGCTTGAGCCAGCACACCTGCGCCAGCTGCTGGAACGGGCCCTGCGGGATCCGGCAGTGGGCTATGGCGAACGCTCGATTGACTTAGCCGCAGCAGCGGCCGACCACCTGGTTGATGTGGCCGGCGGCGATGCCCGCAGCTTGCTGAATGCCCTGGAGCTGGCGGTAGAGACCACTCCTCCCAGTGCTGATGGCTCCATCAGGATCGATCTGACCATCGCCGAGGAGTCGATTCAGCAGCGCGCGGTGCTCTACGACAAGCAGGGGGATGCCCACTTCGACACAATCAGCGCCTTCATCAAATCGTTGCGCGGTTCCGATCCAGATGCGGCCCTTTTCTGGTTGGCCCGCATGGTGGAGGCGGGCGAAAACCCGCGCTTTATCTTCCGGCGCATGTTGATCGCTGCCGGGGAAGACATCGGCTTAGCCGATCCCCAGGCCGTGGTGGTGGTGGAAGCCTGCGCGGCCAGCTTCGAGCGAGTGGGATTGCCAGAGGGGCTTTACCCGCTGGCCCAGGCAGCTCTCTATTTGGCGGGAGCCGAGAAGAGCAACAGCTTGCTCGGTTTCTTCGATGCCCTAAAAAGCGTGCGCAGCGCCAACCGCCAACAAGTGCCCGCCCACCTGCGCGATGCCAACCGTGATGGCAAGGCTTTTGGCGATGGAGTGGGCTACCGCTACCCCCATGCCTACGCCGAGCACTGGGTAGCCCAGCAGTATTTGCCTGGCGCACTTCAAGGTGAGATTTTCTGGCAACCGGGCAGCCTGGGCTGGGAGGGCCAGAGGCGCGAGCGCCTGCAACAGCGACGGGCAGCCCAGCTGGCGGCTGCCGCTGAGATGGCGGCGGATCAGGGCGACGTGCTTAGCAGCAGTCCGGAGGATCCCCAGCTGGAGCGCTGGCTGCAGCGGCAAGCCGCCACCGAGGGAGAACGACTCGACACCCTGAGACATCGCTTCTGGGCAGGCGTGATCTGGCAACGCCAAGCGCGGGTGCTGGTGCTGGAAGCGAGGTCGTTGCTATGGGCCCTTGATCCCCTGGCCGCTACGCCCGAGGGCGGGGTAGTGATCACCGTGGCCCAGGCCTCCGACCGGGAGCGGCTGCAAGCCCAGCTGAAGGTGCTCGACAGCCTGCGCCAACCCCAGCTGCTGCTGGTGCCTCCCCAAACCCCTGCCGCCCTTAACTCCCAGCTCGAACCGCAACTCGCACTTGACTCCGGGGCCCGCTTCGACTGGGTGATAGCGCGTCAACCCTGGCAGGGCCTCAGCGCCGAACAAATCGAGGCCTGGATCAGCCAGGCTGGCGCGCTGCTGGGCCAAAACGGCCAATGGCGCCTGCTGTTCAGCACTCCCCAACTCGGTCCAGCAGCAGGCCTGCGGGCCCTGCTCGGCAAGGCAGAAACCTCCCTGCAAACCTTGCTGGAGGAGCTAACTCAACTGGAGGGGCAGCGACTGATCCAGGCCCAAAGCACCGGCCTAATCAGCCAACGCAGCTTGATCGCCGCGGGATGGCAAGTGCAACAGGAGCAGTGGCAGGAATCACTCCAACTCGAGCTGACTGCCGAGCTGATCGAACGCTGGCTGGCCCCGGCCAGCTCCTATCAAGAAGCCATGGCCGCACTCCGGGGCAAGCCCCTAGCCAGTGATGCCGTGCAAAGCCTGCGAGAAGCATTCAGCCGTCTGCTGGGCCAGGCCCTGCCCCAGACACTTGAGCACACCTTGGTAAGGGCAAGGCGTGCAGACGCACTGCAAACACCCCTAAACACATAAAAAAGCCCCGGCGAAAGCCGGGGCAGCTGAGGTGGCGAATCGCCTAGCGAGAGCCGAACACCAAGGCCATGCTCACCAAAGGCCAGGCTCACCAGAGGCCGCGGATAGCCTCAGGTTGCACCTGCTGAACTGGGGCTGGGGCTGGGGCCATTGTGCGCACTTCAGCCACGGGATCAGCCATCTGGTTGGCCTGGATGCAGGCCGGCAGGAACACGTACCAGGAGAGCAGGGAGGTGCACTGGGCGTCACCTTGGCAGCGACCTTCGGCACAGACGTTCTGGGCACCCGTGTAGGTGTTGCAGAAGTCGGCTAAGCGCATGTCGGTAGGCAGGGCATTCATGATGCCGGCCGAGGAGATCTGGCCGTCACGGGCATCGGCCATGATCGCCGAGCGCAGAGCCTGCACCGCGAAGGTGTTCATGCTCCAGTAGGGGAAGTAGCTGGTGGTTTGGTTCTTGAGGAACTTCACACCTGCATCCGAGTAGAGGAAGCGGGAGACGCCAACGAAGTCCACGTTGTAGGACTTGTTCATGCCCTCACGCACCTCGGCAGCGGTCCAGCCGGAGCGGTTCAGGCCCCCTTCCAGGCCCCGATCGGTGACTTCACCAGACTGCAGAAATGTATTGAAGGCATCCTGGTTGGTAGACCACACGGCGCCACCGGTGTTCCAACGAACGGGGAGATTGTTATCGACTGCGGCGGACGCTGGCATAGCCACCGCCGAGAGGGCCGTACCCACAAAAAGGCCGGCCAGCAAACGCTTGATCACGAGAGACGTGGAATCAGTTCGATTCAAAGTTAGCCACGCCATGCCGCATGTCACCAAAGATGCAAGTCAGCGGGGTGCATCGACACAAAATCGAAAGATTTGCACTGGATTTCAGTGGTAAAAATGCGTTCTCAGACGAATCATCTCCCCTGCTGTCCCAGCAATTTTTCAGCCTGTCCTGGCGACCCCAACATCAAACCTGCACAACCCTCACCAACCGCCGCCCAACGCCAATCCTGCTGCAGAGCGCTGCTGTGATCCGGCTTGGCCCCATCACTGAGATTTAGCAAGCTACCGCTGGTGTGGTCGTAACACCACTGAGCCAGTTCTGCTGCAAGGGTGCGATGGCGCCACTTGATGGCCGCTTCCTTCAACACCCAACTGTTGAGCACCGCTCGCCGTAGCTCCTCCCCAGTCAAATCCCGCAACTGCGCCTGTTCAAGCTCTGGATAAAACCGCCGCATCAATCCAGCTGGCTCAATAGGTCGAGCAGTGGATTCGAGGTCTACTCCGATGGCAGAGCCGGAGTAGCCAATCAGCAAGCCAGCGCCGCTATGGCTGAGACTGACCCATCCCAGACCATTACCTAACAGTGGTGGAAGGCCTGGAGGACTATGGAGAGGCACCGCGGCACCAGCGCAGCCCAACACATCAGCCAGCTGCTGCCGGAGCAGAGCCCGGCTCTGGAAGTAGCGACTTCGCTGCAGCTCAGGTAGGCCCAAGCCCCAACTCCATTCATCAGTAGATAAACAGCCGAGGTCGCCCCCCTCCAGATAGCGCAGCCATAGCTGGGGGGCTGGGCGCTGCGGCAGATCCAAGCTGCTGCCTAGGCTCACTCGTGAGTTCAGTTGGACGTTCAATGACCTTGCAGATCGGCGAGCCCGCCCCTGATTTCACCTTGCCAGACCAAGACGGAACGGCGGTGAAGCTTTCCCAGTTCAAGGGCCAACGGGTGGTGATCTATTTCTATCCCAAGGACGACACCCCGGGCTGCACCAAAGAAGCCTGCAATTTCCGCGACCAGTGGGGGGCGTTCGAAAAGCAAGCCATCACCGTGCTCGGCATCAGCAAGGACGGCGCCAGCAGCCACGCCAAATTCATCGCCAAATATGACCTTCCCTTCACCTTGCTAAGCGACGCCGAGCCCTGCTCAGTGGCCGCGGCCTATGGGAGCTATGGGCTGAAGAAATTCATGGGCAAGGAATACATGGGCATGATGCGCCACACCTTCGTGGTGGATGCAGAAGGAAAGATCGAAAAGATCTACACAAAGGTGAAGTCCGAAACCATGGCTGACGACATCCTCAGCGATCTGGGCCTGGCCTGAGTGCAGCCAGGGCCTCAAGGGCCAGGTCTGGAGCCAGCTGCAGCGGCATGGCACTGACTAGCAGCTGCTGCAGCAATGGTTTCAGCAGGGGGCCATCTCCTCCCGTGAGCCAAAAACTGCAGCCCGGGCAGCTGGTTTGGGCATCACGCCCAGCGGCGGCCATGGCGGCCGCCAGACCCCGCAAAACCCCAGCGGCCATAGCTTCTGGTGTGGAGTGAGGCCAGAGGTCCGGGGGCAGATCTAAGGGCGGGTCCAAGGCAGGCAGTCCTGCAGTTTCAGCAGCCAGGGCCCGCAACTGCAAGGCAGCTCCGGCTAGCAACCGTCCTCCCCCAAATCGGCCATCGCTGGTGACCAGGGTGAGGCTCAAGGCGGTGCCGCCGTCCGCCACCAATACGGGACCAGAGGCAAGGCACCAGGCCCGCCAACCCACTAGGGCACGATCCACCCCCAGCCAGCCAGGCTGCTCCAACAAGGGCACATCTTTCAAATGCAGACGCCGCTCCAGCGGCAGTTGAGCAGAGGCGGGCACCGGGCCCACCGCAGCCCAAGCAACCAGCCCCTCAAACTCGCCCACACCGGCTGGAGCACTCCACGTACGCAGGCAGCCCAGCTCACCTTCTGCCCAGTGCCATCGGCTATTGCCGATCAGCAGCCAACGGCCCTCGTTCAGATGCCCTCGCCCATCAATCCCGGCAAATGGATGCCACATTCCTGTTGGAGACCACCGAAACGGGTCGCCCGGCCGCTGACATCCCCTAGATCAGGAGCACTGGAGTGCCAGTCGCCCACCGTGGAATAACCCTGCTCAAACAGCGGGTGCTGGGGCAATTTGTGCTCTTCCATGTAGTAGTAAACATCCCGTTTACTCCAGGAGAGAAGGGGCCGCAGCGACCAGCGCTGACGCACCGCATCTAGCGGTTCCATGGCCTTGCGGTGATCGGTCTGGCTGCCGCGCACACCACTGGCCCAACAGGTCACCGCCAAATCAGTGAGGGCCCGGTCGAGGGGTTCCACCTTGCGGATGCGGTGATAGAGCGCCAGATCTCCGCCCTGGTCGGTTTCCCAAAGGCGGCCGTGCAGAGCTTCCATCCGGGCCGGGCTCATGGCCGACTGGGCCACCACTAATTGGAGCTGGAGCTGCTCTACCAGACGCTCGGCGTATTGATAAGTCTCCGGCGGCAGATAGCCCGTATCAACCCAGATCACTGTTATGGGGCAGCCGGTATTGGCGGTCAGCTCACTGGCCATGTGCAGCAGAACTGCCGACTGGATGCCAAAGCTGGTTGTTAAGGCAAACCCTGCCCCGAAGGTGTTCTGAGCCCAGCCCAGGCGCTCTTGGGCCGACAAGGGTGCAAGCAGTGCCCTGGCAGCATCCAGATCGATCGGCCGGCCGGCGCCATCGGGTGAAAGGGCTTGTAATTGGGCCATCTGCATCAAACCATCATCGCCCTTTGAGTGAGTCGCTGGTTAGGGTTCAAAAGCAGGTGCCGGCGAAAGACCACCAGAGCAATGCTGAATCCTGAGGCGGCGCGATCGCAAGCTGCGGTGACCCCGCCAACCGCACCGGTGGTGATCGTGGGCGGGGGCTTTGGTGGGCTTTACACCGCCCTCGCCCTGGCAGAGCGCCGCCGCCATCCACCAATCCTGCTGATCGAACCCAACGATCGCTTCCTATTTCTGCCCCTGCTTTACGAACTGCTGAGCGGCGAACTGCGCAGCTGGGAGATCGCACCTCGCTACGACAGTTTGCTGGCCGGCAAAGGGGTGGCCTGGCTGCAGGACCGGGTTGTGCGCATCGACGCCCAGTCTTCACAGGTTCATACCGCCAGCGGCCGGTGCCTGGCCTTCAGCCGCCTGGTGCTGGCCACGGGTGCCCAGGCCAATGACTTCGGCATCCCCGGCGTAGCTGAATACAGCCTCGGTTTTCGCACCTTGGCAGACGTGGAACGGCTGCAGCGGCTAATCCAGACCTTGAAGGAGCGGTCCCGGCCCCTGCAGCGTTTGGCCGTGGTGGGAGCTGGTGCCAGCGGGGTGGAATTGGCCTGCAAGCTGGCCGACCAGCTGCAGGGGAGCACGATTGTGGACCTGATTGAGCAGGGCCCCGGCCTGCTCCCCCAGGCCAAAGCCTTCAACCGTGAACAGGCTGAGCAGGCCCTGCAACGCCGGGATGTGAGGCTGCGAACCCACACCCGCGTCGAGGCGGTGCAACCAGGTGGACTGACGCTGCTGGGGCCAGCGGGCTCGGAACAGCTGAAGGTTGATGGGGTTATCTGGACGGCAGGCCTGCGCTTTCAATCGCTTGAATGCCGGCCGCCAATTCCAGTCGACCGACTTGGACGACTGAGCTGCGAGCCCACCCTGCAGGTGGTCGATCAGCCCCACCTATTTGCCCTGGGCGACATAGCCCAGCAGGAGTTATCCCTGCCAGCCACGGCCCAAGTGGCCTTCCAACAAGCTGAGTGCATGGCCGCCAACTTGATGCATTCCCTCGCTGGCGAACCCCTCGACCCGTTCAACTACAACGACCTCGGCGAAATGATGAGCCTGGGCCGAGGTGAAGCAAGCCTCGTTGGCGGCGGATTCACCCTGGCGGGGGCAGCGGCATTTCAGATCCGCAAATTGGCCTACCTGGCCCGCTTACCTGGCAAATCGCATCAGTTCAAAGTGGTTGCCGGCTGGCTAGCGGACTGGTCCCGTTGACCCTGCCGGGAGCCCAAGCTTGTGGTTGGCAAGTTGCGCCCATGATCAAATCCGTAATCGCTGTTTATTTGTGGTGATACAAGGCCTGTGGTGAAACAAGGCGGCCTGGCGGGGCGCACGGCCGGCTTGCGACCCGCCCAAAAAAGACGCCTGGAACGCCTCTGTCACCGCCGCCATCCGGACGACCAGATAGCTGAATTGCTCTGCTTGCAGCGGCTTGCCAGTGAAAGCCGTGAGCTTGAGCTGCCGCTCACCTTGGTAGTGGATAGCCGGGGCCTTTGCCGGCTGCTCTGGGTGGGGCCGCTGGAGCAATCGGGACGGCTGCTGGAGCGCCTGCCTGGCTCGGAGCGCCGCCAGGGTTCTGATCTGCGGCTGATCACCTGCTGCGGCCGAACCAAACAGCTTGAAGCCGGCCGCCAGGAGGGAATAGTGGGGCTGGATATAGCGCCCCTCGTTTGGCTGCGCTTCGGCGACAGGGCGGGGGCGGGGGGCCAATGGCCCGCCCAACTGTTGGTGGCCCACCCCGACGCCGCCGAACCCTGGGCAAGCGAAGCGACTGAAGATCTAGCCGAGCTGTGCGGCCGCGATCCCCTCAGCCTCACCCCGCCAAATGCAGCCAGCGCTAGCGCCTTTGGCGCCAACCAAGACGGCCCTGAACGGGTGCTGCTGCTAGCCCTCACCCCAGGCGACCGCGGCAGGGCCCAGCGCCTGATCGCCGAACTGGAGGGACTCGTAGGCAGCGCCGGTGCCGTGCCGGTGGGAGTGGTGGAGCAGCGCCGCAGCCAGGTTGCCCCCCAGACCATCTGGGGTGAGGGGAAAGTGGGTGAAGCGGCCCTGGAGGCCCGGCGGCTCGGCGCCACCCTGGTAGTGACAGACCGGGAGCTCACACCGGTGCAAGCCCGCAATCTGGAGCGACTCCTCGATCTGCCGGTGAGCGACCGCAGTGAACTGATTCTCGACATCTTTGCCCAACGGGCCGCCAGCGCCGCCGGGCGCCTCCAGGTGGAGCTGGCCCAACTGCGCTACAGGCTGCCCCGACTCACCGGCCGCGGCCGCAGCCTGTCGCGGCAGGGGGGAGGAATCGGCACCCGGGGACCGGGCGAAACCCAACTGGAAAAAGATCGTCGCGCCATCGCCCGCCGGATTGAGCGATTGCAGCGGGAGGTGAGCCAGCTGGGCGAGCACCGGGCCCGGTTGCGCCGCAGCCGCCAGGGACTGCGGCGACTGGCCCTAGTGGGTTACACCAACGCCGGCAAAAGCTCCTTGCTCAACGCCTTAACCAAGGCCAGCGAAGCCCGCGCCGTGCTGGCCGAAAACAAGCTGTTCGCCACCCTTGATCCCACCACCCGACGACTTGAATTGCCGGAACCAGTGCTGCTCACTGACACGGTGGGCTTCATCCGCGATTTGCCCCCGCCCCTGCTGGAAGCCTTCCGCTCAACCCTGGAGGAAACCCTTGAAGCTGAGGGCCTGTTGATCGTGGTTGATCTGGCCGACCCGGCCTGGCCCGAGCAGTGGCGCACCGTCAACACCATCCTCGATTCCCTTGGAGCAACCGCCCCCAGGCGCCTGATCGCTAATCAAATCGACCGCTGCCCAGCCGGGGAGGTGGAGCGAGCCCGGGCGCTAGCCCCAACGGCCCTATTCATTTCCGCCACCGCCTGCCTGGGCCTGCAGCACCTGCGCCAGGAGTTGCGCAGCTGGCCCGAGTCAGCGCCTGAGAACGAAAACACCACATCTGCGCGCTGACTTGTGGCACGATCAGCACTTGCTTTCTTCCTCCCTTTCAGCCTCTATGGCCCTCCAACTCGGCGATACCGTTCCCGATTTCACCCAGGATTCCCAGCTCGGGCAGATCAATCTCTACGACTTCGGCGCTGACAGCTGGGTTGTGCTGTTCTCCCACCCAGCCGACTACACCCCTGTTTGCACCACAGAATTGGGAGAGGTATCCCGGCTGCGCCCTGAATGGGAAAAGCGCAACGTCAAAACCATCGCCCTGAGCGTGGATTCCGCCGAAAGCCACAACGGCTGGATCTGCGATATCAACGAAACCCAGAACACAACAGTTGATTATCCGATCCTGGCGGATGCCGACAAAAAGGTGAGCGACCTTTACGGGATGATTCACCCCAACGCACTCAACAATTTGACCGTGCGTTCGGTGTTCATCATCGATCCCAACAAGAAACTGCGCCTGCAAATCACCTACCCCGCCAGCACTGGCCGCAACTTCCACGAAATCCTGCGGGTGATTGATTCCCTGCAGCTCACCGACAACCACTCCGTGGCCACCCCGGTGAATTGGAAAGACGGCGACGATTGCGTAGTGGTGCCATCGATCTCCACCGAAGATGCCCGCGCCAAGTTTGCCAAGGGCGTCACTGAGATCAAGCCCTACCTGCGCATGACCCCCCAGCCCAACAAGTGAGCTTGGGCTGATGCGGGTGTTGGGGTTGATGAGCGGCACAAGCGCCGATGGCGTGGATGCCGTCCTGGCCAGCTTCAGCGGGCCGCCCCAACGTCCGCGCTGGAAGCTGGAAAAGCACCACTTCAACCCTTACCCCGCCGAGCTCCAACGCCAGCTAATTGGCGTTGGCCAAGGCCAATCGTTCGATAGTTCAACGCTGCTCGAATTGGCGGAAGCCGTGACCGAGCAGCAAGCTCTCGCAGCCAAAGCATGCGACCCCCAGGGCGGGGCCAAATTAGTTGGCTGCCACGGCCAGACCCTCTGGCATCGCCCGCCCCAGGCTGGTCAGCGGGGTGCCAGCTGGCAACTACTTCAAGGGCCGCTGCTGGCGGAACTGCTGACTACGCCGGTGGTATTCGATTTCCGCAGTGCCGATCTGGCCCTTGGCGGTCAGGGAGCGCCACTTGTCCCACCTGCAGACCAGGCCCTACTGGGTCGTTGCGGCGGCTGGCGGGCGGTACTGAATCTGGGGGGCATCGCCAACCTCACCCTGATCCCTCCAGCCCAGGGGCCCGAAAGTTGCCTGCCAGTGCGGGGCTGGGACTGTGGTCCTGCCAATACCCTGCTGGACCTGGCAACCATGCACTTCAGTGGCGGCCAGCAGAGATATGACGCTGATGGGGCCTGGGCCCGCCAGGGACAGATGGATGAAGCCCTGATTCAACGCTGGTTAGCTGAGCCCTATTTCCAGAGCCCACCGCCAAAGTCCACCGGTCGAGAGCTATTCGGCCAGGCAGACCTGGAGCGACGGCTGGGAGAAGTCAAGGGGAGAGACGCGGCGGATGCCCTAGCCACCCTGACCGGCTTCAGTGCCGCGGTTGTAGCCCAGGAGTTGGGCCATGGGCCCCAAGCGATCGAGCTGCTGGTGGCTGGCGGTGGCTGCCGCAACAGCCTGCTAGTAGAAGAACTGCAACGCCGCTGCCGCGGCCTGATTGTGCGGCCGCTGGCGGAATTTGGCATCGGCGAGGCAGAGAGAGAGGCCTTGGCCTTCGCCCTGCTGGCCTGGTGGCACGCCCTGGGGCATGAGGGGAATCTGCCCTCAGTCACCGGCGCCAGCGGCGGCGCCGTTCTGGGGCTGTGCGCCCGTCCTCAGTCCGGTCGGTGCAAGCGAACCCTGCGGGGAGCTCCCCGCAGGCGCTGGGGTTTCTGGGCCTGACTGGCCTCCAGTCCCTGACGAAAAAGCTCAGCCTGGAAACCCGCTTGAACCGGGGAAGCCTGGCTGGCTTGGGCCTGCCGCAGCCGCTCCACACCTTGCTGGATCAGCACCTTGGCCATGTTGCTCACCGTGCGGGACTCGGCATCCGCGAATTCAGCCAACTGTTGGCAGAGCTCCTCGGGCAACACCACCTGAATGCGAGGTGATTTGGACTTGCCACTCGAGGAGGTCTGCCGGGTGGCCACGGAGTTGAGAAGCAAGCGCGGGGCAGGGCTGGAGCTTGCAATCTCCAGCCCATACCCCTCAGATACCAATCAGTGTACAGAGATGCACAAGGGTAGTATCCAAGACTATGCTGAAGGCAACCATCCCATTGGAGGTGCACACCGTGCCCCGTTCCTCCACCCCACGCACCTCAACCCCTGCCTCGGCCGCCCAGGGCCGCAAACGCCGGACAGCCGAACGCAGCGATGTGCTCGTCTCCGCAGTAATCAGCACCTACCTGCTCACCCACCTGCATCACGTTCTGCAGCGGGCCGAATACGGCGCCCAGCAGGAGGGAAGAGGCGCACTTGCAGCCAACTACGCCGAGCTGCGCAAAGTGCTTTGCCTAGATGCCCGCAGCATGGAAGATGCCTCAGCCTGTGGCACACCTGAGCAAGGCGAAAACCAGCTAGCCGCCTGAACCGATTCGATTTAAAATTCAGCCAATTTGCTGCCAGCAATGACCGCCAGCAACGACGACGCCCTACGAGTCGAAGCCCTAGGAGACGACGTCCTACGAGTCGACCTCCTACAAGACGACGCTGAACGACCTCTGCATGCCAACAATGCTGCTGAGCTCTACGCCCAAATCAGTGCCGACCACGACCTAACCCAAGCGCTGTTCCGCCAGGCCCTACAGGATCCTTCCGGGGCCATTAGCCGAATCATTGAGCTGGGCCAGCAGTTCGGCTTGCCGGTCACCTCCCAAGAGATCCGCACCTACATCTCCACCCTGGATGACAGCGTCAGCAAGCAGTGGCTGGTGAAGGCTCGCGGGGGGCTCTGAGTTGGTGCGGCGCTGTTGTCGCTGATCACGCTCCCCACCTGCCCAGCTGAAAAAGAGCCAGTAACTCACTAGCGCCAGACCAGCTGCGACAACCAGAGCAGCCACCTGCTCAAGGCGCTTGATCATGGCAATCACACGGGCAGGTGAGACGAGTCTGCACCAGATGATTGCCTAGCCGCCCCCCGGCAGACGGGTCGCCAGGGATGATGGACTTGGTCCCTAGACCCTTATCCGTGCTCCGCCTCGAACGCCTCGGCAAGATTTATCCCACTGGCGAGGTGCTGCGGGATGTCACCTGGGAGGTGAGGCCTGGAGACCGCATTGGCTTGGTGGGCGTCAACGGAGCTGGTAAGTCCACCCAGATGAAGATCATTGCGGGGCTGGAAGAGCCCAGCAGTGGCCTGGTGGTGAAGCAAGGCGAACCCAGCATTGCCTACCTGCAACAGGAATTCGACGTCGATCCAGCCCGCACGGTGCGAGAGGAGCTGTTCCAGGCATTCGGCGAAGCAGCTGAAGTGCTGATCCGCCAGCACCAGCTGGAGCACGAGATGGCCAGCGAGAAGGCCGCCAGCGACCCCGACCATCTCGACGAGCTAATCCACGAGCTAGGCCGGCTGCACAGCCGTTTCGAGGCGTTGCACGGCTACGAGCTCGACGCCCGCATCGACAAACTGCTGCCCACCATTGGCTTCAGCCCCGAGGGGGCCGAACAGCTGGTGGGGGATTATTCCGGCGGCTGGCAGATGCGCATCGCCCTCGGCAAAATCCTCCTCCAGGAACCGGATCTGCTTCTGCTCGACGAGCCCACCAACCATCTGGACGTTGAAACGATCCAGTGGCTCGAGGGCTATCTGGTCGAACAGACCGCGGCCCTAGTTGTGATCAGCCACGACCGCACCTTTCTGGATCGGGTCTGCAACCAGATAGTGGAGACCGAACGGGGGGTATCGCGCACCTACCTGGGCAATTACAGCCAGCACTTAGAGCAGAAAGTCCTGGAGCGCGAAGCAACCCAGGCCGCATTTGATCGCCAACAAAAGGAGCTGGGAGCCCAGCAGGCCTACATCGACCGCTTTCGGGCCAGTGCCACCCGCTCCACCCAGGCCAAAAGCCGGGAGAAACTGCTGGAGAAGGTTGAGCGGGTCGAAGCTCCGCTCGAAGGTGTCGGCGGGCCGCAATTCCGCTTTCCCGAAGCACCACGCTCTGGGCGCGTGGTGGCAGACATCAAAAACCTGACCCACAGCTACGGCGAGCAGATTCTGTTTTTAGGGGCTGAGCTGGAGGTGGAGCGGGGTGACCGCATCGCCTTTGTCGGGCCCAATGGCGCCGGCAAATCAACTCTACTGCGCCTAATCATGGGCAGCGAACAGCCCGAGGACGGCTGCGCCAGCCTCGGGGAGCACAACGTGATAGCGAACTACTTCGAGCAGAACCAGGCCGAAGCCCTAGACCTCTCCAAAACCGTGATCAACACGATCTTCGAGGTAGTGCCCGACTGGACTCAGACCCAAGTGCGCTCACTGCTAGGCAGCTTCTGCTTCAGCAACGAAAGCGTATTCAAGGAGGCCGGCAAACTCTCTGGAGGAGAGAAAGCCAGGCTGGCGCTGGCGTTAATGCTGCTCAGCCCCTGCAACCTCCTAGTTCTGGATGAGCCCACCAATCACCTTGATATTCCAGCCAAGCAGATGCTGGAAGACGCGCTGATCGAATATGAGGGTGCGGCCTTGCTGGTGAGCCACGACCGCTATTTCATCTCCAGGGTGGCCAACCGGATCGTGGAGATCCGGGATGGCCAACTGGTGCTCTACCGCGGCGATTATTCCTATTACCTCACCAAGAAAGAAGAGGAAGCTGGCCTGGCCCGGCAGGCCGAAGAAGCAGAACGCAAAACGGCAAAACAGGCCGCCAACAAGGCCAAGCAGGCGTCTCGAAAATCCCAGTCAAAATCCAGCTGAGCAGCCCAGCCCGCAGTCCCTGCCTCAGCGGGTACACAGAACTTCACCGCCGCTTAGGCAGGAAGACTCATTTCACTAGCCCCCTTGGCTTGGTGTGCATAGGCTGACAAGGAGTCGCCACCGCAGGAGATCATGGGTAATTCACACATGGGCCCCAACGCCCAGGGCACCAGCTATCACGTCGCCGGCCATCAAGACAATGGCCGCCAAGGCGACGCTTTGGAGGTGTATTTCGAATGCATCACCACCTGCTCCCTGGATGACGGCGCCTGCGTGACGCGCTGCGTTGAAGAGCTACGCGAACAGCCCTGAGCTCAGACGTCGGCCAGCCCATCACCGCGCAACAGCAAATCAGCACAGGCAAAGCGCCCTGTCGCAACCGCTACGCGAGCGAATGAAACAGTTTGTAGCGTTACGGGGTCAAATAGTTACCTGTGGTGCGTGCCATGTCTGAACCACTCGCCCTCAGCCTCGGCCAGCAGTTTGAGCTGGAGCGCATGAACCGAGCTATTGAAGCCACCGCCGATCCCCAGACCCTGCAAGGCATTGCCAAGCAGCTACTCCAGGCCTGGCATAGCCAAAAGGCGGCAACCCAGTGGGTGATGCGTCAGCAACTCGGTGCACCTACCCAAGTTTCGCCAAGCCTGGGTAGTCCGTGGGGGCAAGAGGCCTAGGGGGCTGGGGTTAATTGGGCTGGAATAACCGTCAACCGCATCAATGTTCCGGCCCTACTCACCCGAAGCGCTAAGGCTCCCCCCACCCCTGCCCGTTCCACCGCTGTCACCAGCTGGGAGGGGCTAGCGATGGGCTGATCACCCACTGCAACGATTACATCGCCCTTTTGCAGGCCTGCCCGGGCCGCTGGTCCGGAAGCCTGCACCGCCATGACCCGCACCCCTTGATTCAGCCCAGTGCCATCACCGGCACGAACCCCGTCGAGACTTACGCCGATAACTGGGTGGCTGACACGACCAGTAGCAAGCAGTTGACGGGCAATATCCCGGGCCCGGTTAATTGGAATGGCAAATCCCAAACCCGCACCAGGCCCGGTGCGCACCAAGGTATTTATACCGATCACCTCGCCATCCGCATTCAGCAGCGGCCCACCTGAATTGCCCGGGTTAATCGCTGCATCGGTCTGAATCAGATCCAAGCGCTTGTCCGTGATGCCCAGCTTGCTGGCGTTGCGGTTGAGATTGCTGATGATCCCCATGGTCACGGTGTTGTCCAACCCGTATGGGTTGCCTACGGCAATTGCCCACTCGCCAACTTGCAGGCTGTCGGAGTTGCCTAGGGGCGCTACTGGCCAGGGGCCATTGCCCGCCAACCTCACAACCGCCAGATCCGTGAGGCGATCAAGACCGACCACCGTGCCCTCAACCCGACGACCGCCCTGCAGCCCCACGGTCACCCGGTCTGATTTCTCCACCACGTGGGCATTGGTCAGAATCAGGCCCTCAGCCTGAAAAATAAAGCCGCTTCCCTGACCCCGCTCCGTGCGCTGAGAGGGCTGCTGTTGCTGCTGGGGCATGCCAAAAAATTGGCGAAACAGGGGGTCGTTGAGCAGCCCTCTTGGCAAGCCTCCCGAAGCACCACCTGAGGCAGCCACGGTCCGTTCCGTGTCAATGGTCACCACCGCGGGTCCAGCGCGGCGAACAGCAGCCGCCACAAATGACTGGCGGTTCAGGCTGACTGAAGTTGCACTCTGGGCGAGGGCGGCAGCGCCTGGCCAGGGAGCCGGGGGCGCCAGTAGAGCCATCAGCACCAGCCCTGAACCCAGCCAGGGCAAGGCCCGCGAATCAGCCATCACTACAGGACTCAACTAGTCAAAACGTAAGCAACCAGCCAGCGACTGCCTAGAGCGGGATTTCCCTCCCAGGCAAGCCGCCACGGGCGATCAGGATCGGCCCTAATGTTGGTAAACAAATCTTTCAATCCATGGACACCGGGCGACTGCTAATTGCTTTTCTCGCCTTCGGTGCCGCTTGCAGCACCCTGTGGGCCTGGATGGTTGCCAATACTGGAGAGGTTGCAGCCGTTGATCCCCAAACGGCTCGCTCCAGGCAATGATGGAATTGCGACACGCAACCATCTATCTGAGGCCAGCTTTAAGGCCATGAACACTGTGCTCTCCCAGCTTTTACCCCTGCTCTACGGGGCCTGCTTTGTGGCTCTGCTATGGCAAGCCTTCAGGGTGATGGGCCAAGGATTCCGCGCCATTCCCCGTCCCGGTGATCGAGATGCCATGGGTACGCCAGCAGCACAAGCACCCGAAATCAGGTCCAATCACGACCGCACCGGCAGACTCACCATCCATCCGGAGCTGCTTGATTCAGATGGTCAGATCACCCAGGAAGACCTCTTAACCGTCCGCTTCAGCGGCGACAACGAGCAAGCTGCTTACCCAGGTGACCTCAGCTGAATAGGCTCTCCGTTGAGCAAGCGTTTTTCAGCGGAGACAGAAGGTGGATCAACGGACCCGAATAGTGGCTGCAGTGCTGACCAGTCTCAAACTGCCACCTCGTTTTCGCCTCAAGCTGATCAAGGAAGATCCGATTCGGCTGGAGTTGAGCATCACGCCTGCCTACGGCAGGGATCCAATTTTGGTAGGCCTGGTTGAATCTCAGGATCTCGTGGCCCGTCGCGACCGAGAGGGGCGCATCCCCAGGGACCTGCAAGGCACCTGGGACTGGACTGTTCGCCACGGCAAGGTGAGCACCGGGGGCTGGAATCCTTACCTCAAGGAGGCCTTGCAAACCATGTTTGAAACCGGCCTACCGGCGATCGTCTACGAGGAGCTCACAGGCGAGGCCTACCACCCGGTAGATGGCATTCGCCACGTGCGCTGATTCCACAAGGACAGCCCCCTGCCAACGCCCCCGCTACCGATTGACGGCCTGCTGGCGCCGCTGCTCGAAGCCTGCAGGCCCGGTGCCACCGTGCTGCTCCAGGCACCCCCTGGAGCAGGTAAAACGACTCGTGTGCCCCTGGCTCTGCTAGCAGGACTAAACCTGGAGTCGGGCAAGCCGGGTGCCGCATCTGGCCGCATCTGGATGCTGGAACCCCGTCGCCTGGCAGCCAAAGCGGCAGCCCAAAGGCTGGCGGCCGAGCTCGGTGAGCCCCTCGGCCAACAAGTTGGCTACAGCGTGCGGCTTGAATCCTGCATCTCAGCCGCCACCCGACTGGAGGTGCTCACAGACGGCCTGTTTCTGCGGCGCTTGCAGGCAAATCCTGGCCTTGATCGGGTGAACTGCCTGATTTTTGACGAATTCCACGAGCGCGGCGCCGAGGCCGACCTATCCCTTGCCCTGGTGCGTCAGGCCAGGGAGCTGCTGAGGCCAGAGCTGCGGCTGGTGCTGATGTCTGCCACCCTCAACCTGGCCCCGCTGGCGGAGCAGCTGCCTGGGGCCACCGTGCTGACCAGCGAAGGGCGTTGCTATCCGGTGGCAATCAGCCACCAGCCACCGCGACCAGGCGAAAGGCTGGCGCAACAGGTGGTGCGCGCCCTTGAGCAGCAATGGCTAGAGCCGCGCGGCGACGGCGAAACCGTGCTGGTTTTCCTCCCCGGGCAGAGGGAGATCCAGGACTGCAGCAGGGCGATCGCCGCCACCGACTGGGGAAAGCCCAGCCATCAGGGCGTGGAGTGCGTTCCCCTGCACGGCAACCTGCCGTTGGAGGCCCAGGGCCGCGCTATCGGCCCGGCCAGCAACGCCGCGGGCAAGGTGGTGCTCGCCACTTCCATCGCTGAGAGTTCCCTCACCTTGGCCGGGGTAACGCTGGTGCTCGACAGTGGTCTGAGCCGCCGCAACCGCTTCGATCCGGGAAGTGGACTTGATGGCCTCGTCACCGTACCCGCAAGCCAAGCCAGCGCTGAGCAACGGGCCGGCCGGGCCGGGCGCCTGGGGCCAGGTCGCTGCCTGCGCCTCTGGTCGCCAGCTGAACAGCAGCGTCGTCCCGCTTTCGATCCACCGGAGTTGCTCGAGGTAGATCCCCTGCCCCTGGCCCTGCAACTGGCCCAGTGGGGCGATCCCCTTGGCAGCGACCTGCACTGGATCGACCCACCAGCACCTGCACACCTGCAGGAGGCCCGTCTGCAGCTCGACCAGCTTGGTGCCTTAGCCGCCACCGGGCAGCTGAACAGCCACGGGCAGCGCCTGGCCCAACTGGGGGTGCATCCGCGCCTCGCCCAGCTGCTATTGCTGGGCGAGCAACTTGGCCAACTGGAGCTGGCCTGCGGCCTGGCGGTGCTGCTGAGCGAGCGCGATCCCCTCAACCGGCAGGAGGCCGGCAGTGACCTGCTGCGGCGGCTTGATTGGCTAGGGGAAGACCGCCCTGGCGATAGCTCCCAGCGCCGCCTGCGTCAGCTGCAAAGCCAGCTGCACCGCCAGGTCAGTCAACTTGGTGGGCAGGGTTCCAGCCCTACAGCTGCAATGCCGCTTGGCCGATCCGCAACCCTGTCGGAAGCGGCGGCCATGCTGGTTGCCGCCGCCTATCCAGAGCGGCTCGCCCTAGCCAGATCAGGCAAGCCTGGCCGCTACCTACTCAGTGGCGGCCGCGGCGCCGTGCTCCATGCAGACGATCCCCTAGTGGCCTGCACTGCTCTGGCAGTGGCCCAGCTTGACGGCCAGGGCCAGGACGCTCGCATCCAGCTAGCGATCCCCATTGATATCGGGCAACTGCGGCAACTAGCGGAGCATCCCGGCGGGCAAGGAAATATCGCTGTGGAGGCGCGCTGGGATGGAGAAGCTCAACGGGTGCGCTGCGAACGCTCCCTGCGGCTAGGGGCGCTGGTGCTTGAGCGCCGCAGCTGGAGCGAAGCCGAACCGGCCTTGATTCGCAGCGCCCTACTTGAGGGCCTGCGGCAGCTGGGACTGGAAGCTCTGCCATGGGATCCCGTTAGCCGCCAACTCCAGCAACGCCTCAGCCTGGCCCACCAGCACCTAGGAGACCCATGGCCCGACTGCAGCCCCCAGCAGCTACTTGACCAGCTAGATGAATGGCTCGGCCCCCACATCAACGGACTCCGCGGCCGCGACGACCTGCAGGGAATACCCCTAGGCGAAGCCCTCTGGGGTGACACCCCCTGGAGTCTGCGTCCCCAACTCGATCAGCTGCTGCCAGTGGCCCTGACCGTGCCCTCTGGCCGCCAAGTCAAGCTCGATTACAGCAGCGGCCAGCCCGTGCTGGCGGTGAAGCTGCAGGAGCTATTCGGCGCTCGCACAAACCCAATGGTGCTCTCAGGTCAGCTAGCAGTGACCGTGCACCTGCTCACACCGGCCGGCCGGCCGGCGGCGATCACCCAGGATCTGGCGGGCTTCTGGGAGCGCAGCTATCCGGATGTGCGCAAGGAGCTGCGCGGGCGCTACCCCCGTCACCCCTGGCCAGAAGACCCGTGCCAAGCCCAGGCGACGGCCCTTACCAAAGCAAGGCTGCAACAGGGGAGTCATCGAGCCTGAGGGGCATGGGGCAATAAGGCACCTGCCTGCCCCAAACTGGAACTTTCCGGCAAGGCTGCCTTGGCCCGCTTTTACGTCAACAACCGTCGTGATGGCTCGCGCCTGCTTAGCAGCGCCCTAGTGATCTGCGTCGCAGGGCTGATCCGCGTTGACCATCCGATTGGGCGATCGGTAGCGCTGATAGCAGGCCTGGTGAGCCTCTACTGGTGGATCTGCTACCGGCAGATACAGCCGTGACTGCGGCCGGGGAATTTTCAGGCATACCGCGCTACGGCGTGACAGAACTGAATGGCGCGGTCGCATCGCTGCTAGAGCGAGGCTTTGCACCTCGGTTTCTGCTTGACGCAACCGTGAGCAGGCCCCAGCTCAAAAAGGGACATCTCTGGATGACCCTGGTCGACGAGCAGGCATCAATTTCGGCAGTGGTTTGGGCTTCCCAGCTGGCGAAGCTCAGCTTCGTTCCCGAAGACGGAGACGGGGTCGTAGTGGTGGGCAAGCTCAACTTTTGGAGCAGCCGGGCAAGCCTCTGCGTTCAGGCACTCGACATCAGGCCAAGCCTGAGTTCGGTCCTGCGTCAGTTCGAACAGGTGCGGGAGCGGCTGACCCTCGACGGGATGCTGGATCAAGCCCGCAAACGCCCCCTACCCGCTTTCCCAAGGCGCATTGCCCTACTCACGAGCTGTCCGAGCTCTGCGTTGGCCGACATGCTGCGCACCAGCGCCGAACGCTGGCCGGCGACGGCTGTGGTCGTGGTGCCAATACCAGTACAAGGCCCCGTACACGAAGCCATCTGCCGAACCCTGGAAAAATTGAGTTCCCAAGTGGTGCAGCTGGGTATCGATGCGATCGTGATCGGCCGAGGCGGCGGTAGCCGCGAAGACCTAGCCGTGTTTGACAACGAAGAGCTGGCGCGGTGTCTAGCCAGCTGCCCCGTGCCCGTAGTTAGCGGCATTGGCCACGAAGATGACACCACCGTTGCAGACCTGGTGGCCGACTACAGGGCCGCTACCCCCACAGCTGCCCTGGTGGCCCTGTTGCCGGATCACCGCGTAGCGGTGCAGACACTGCAGCAGCAGGGGAGACACCTGCAGCAACTCATCCAACTGAGGCTGCAGGGAGAGCGTCAGCGACTCACTCGGGATCGGGAGCGACTAGCGGGGGTAAATCCCTTCGCCCTTTTGAACAGTCGTCGCCAGGTCCTGGGGCATGCCCAGCAGCTGCTACAAGCACTATCTCCCGCACACCAGCTCAAAAGGGGCTTCTGTCTGCTGCGCGATGGCAATGGGGGTGTGGTGCGCTCCGTGCAGCAACTTGAAAAAGGCGGCGAAGTCATCGCCCAACTCACAGATGGGCAGGCGAGCGCCGTGGTGCGCGAGATTCTGCATCAAGCTCCGGAGGCGAAGCCCTGAACGATGCCTAAACCAAAAGCCACAAGCAAAACAAAAGAAAATGAAAGTATCGAAAACGTTGGCGCCGATCTCTCATACAACGAAGCCCACACCGCCCTACAACTGGCCTTATCAGCCCTGCAAGCCACAGATCTGGATGTCGAAGCAATGACAGGCCTATACCGGCAAGCCCGTGCCTACCTGAATCGCTGTGAAGCGGTTCTCGCCCATGTGGAACAGGAAGTGATGTTATGGCAGGAAGGAGATAACGCTGTAGTCCCCTTTAAAGATCTCACCTAGAACCACCTCAAATCATGGCACCCAACTCCGAAAACAGCTCTAGCAACACCACCACCGCCATTCAGGGCAATTCACCCTTGAAATGGCTGTATCTGGCCTTAGCGATCAGCGGTGCAGTACTGCCCTGGCTGGCGAACGTTAACTACATCAGGGAATACGGATCAAGCTTCGACTTGGGCATGTTTGTCCGTCTTGCAAATGCAAATCCAGCCGCCAGTTCCCTATCAAGAGACCTAGCGATAGGAGCAACGGCAGTAGTGATTTGGATTGTGCAGGAGAGCAAGCGGCTGCAGATGCGAGGGCTGCCTTGGGTACTGCTCAGCTGCGTAACATTGGCCTTCGCATGTGGAGCCCCACTGTTCTTGTATTTAAGAGAGCGCCGCCTGGAGGAAATAGCGCGCAACCCAGAGCCTAAGCCTAGCGGCCAGGAAATAGCGGCAAGTAATTAGCGGTAGGTAATTAGCGAAAGCTCAAGAAGACGGGTCGTCTTCACTGACGACCTGTACATCGATGGTGACATTACTAACATCAAACTGTTCATTGGGCTCTGCACCCTCCGCAGGAGCGGCAAAAGCACTTCCGCAAGCTGGGCAAATTTCCTGCTCCATGGAGGTGAAACCACAAGTATCACAGGTACGCAATCTTCTTTGAATCACCTGCCAAGCCACAAAGCCAGCCGCTCCCAGCAATAGGGGCAACAGCACCAGGAGCAAGGTTATGCCTCCGAGCAGATCGAGCACGAAGCGCCCTGCCGGACCGGGAGCAATGAGCAGCAAGAGCGCTAACAGCAACCAGAGCCAGGTACGTGATCGCTCCATCAGCAGATCTCAATTGGGGCAGATGCATCCATCCTGACGCGCTGGCGCCGTTCCAGGACGACACACAAACACTGACCGTAGTACAGGATGACACCAACCAACCAAACCCAAAGACTCAACAACAAAACACCACCCACCAATCCATAGGCTTGGAAACGCACCCCTACTGCCAACAGAATGCGCCCAAGCACCAAATTAAGGATGGTGAGAGTTGAACCTATTAAAAGCGCTCCAGGGAACAGAGGCTGCCAAGCGACACGACGCGATGGCAATACCCACAACAACAACATGGCTAAGGCAATAGCAATCAGCAACGAAATAAGCAAATCCAGAATTGATGACACGGGACGCTGCAAATCGCGAGCCATGGGCAAAATCTCTAGAGCACGGGCCCACAAGCTTGCCGAACCCAGCAGTCGCATGCTGGTGAAAGCCTGATCCACCACAATAAAAAGAGCGAATAATGAAACAAGACCGAAAGCCTTGATACGCAAACGCAGATAACGGACTACCAAACGCTTCCATGGCAAATCTTCAAGCCCAGCCGGGCGATTCCACCAAAGACGATCAGCACCACGCTGCAAAGTGAGATAGGCGTTGCTTGCCGTTAAAATTAATACAACGGCACCAAGGATTCCAGCCCCAAATCCTTGCCTTAAAAAAGCTGACAATGTGGAAGAGAAAATCGGCATCGCCGAACTAGGTAAGATTTCCGAAACTACTACCAACAATCTTTCAACCAAACCCTCATCCCCACCTAGCAACCTTGCCGCAATGGAAAGTGCTATCAGAAGTACAGGGAACAAAGACTGAAGACTGTGATACGCGAAAGCAGCACTGAGGTCAACACAGTCGAGCTTCAGCCACAACTTATAAGCCAGCCAAAAGGGCAGTAAAACTTGCCTCTGAGCACCATCCCATCTACCCAAGTCCCGGAGAGCTCGTGAACGCACTACCTAGCCGCCGCCTGGAACTAGATGGACACTAGACGCAGACGCTGAAGTTACCAAGCCCCACCAAGAAGCTTAACCAACAAAAAAGCCACCCCTTCGGGTGGCTTTTGAGTAAACTGCTCCATCCTCTTTCAAGAAGATGGGGCAATTTTTTAGGATGAATGTTTTACCTGGCATCG
>Ga0247838_1000543_pt1 | contig 59199 bp, 42 predicted proteins | sample LaCruzMarch2015__5_FD_189097 | JGI IMG/M metagenome (GOLD analysis project Ga0247838, IMG submission 189097) | Freshwater microbial communities from meromictic Lake La Cruz, Castile-La Mancha, Spain - LaCruzMarch2015_15m | ecosystem: Environmental > Aquatic > Freshwater > Lake | place: Spain...
ATGCGGAATTTGGACTCCAAGCCCAGCATCACTTCTTTTTCACGGCAAGCATAATCGGCAATCTGCGAAAGTTCCTGCGGCAGGTAATCCTGGAATTCGAACGCAAGTTTGAAACGGCTGCGCAAACCCGGATTGGAGTCGAGGAAGGTTTTCATTTCCTTGGGGTAACCCGCAACAATCACCGCAAGGTCGCCCGGACCATTGGAGAGTTCTTTTACCAGAATTTCGATCACTTCTCGGCCAAAATCCTTGGAATCTTCAGCAGAACGCGCCAAAGCGTAGGCTTCATCAATAAATAATACCCCACCGCGGGCCATTTCGATGGCATCTTTTACTTTGGGCGCCGTTTGGCCGATGTACTCCCCTACCAGGTCGGTGCGATCCACTTCATGCACATGGCCTTTGGTGAGCAAGCCCATTTTTTTGTACAGACGGCCCATCATTTTGGCCACGGTCGTTTTGCCGGTGCCCGGGTTACCGATAAACACAGAATGTACATTGATTCCGTCTTTTTCGCTGAATCCCTTTTCTTTACGAAGTTGTAAAAATTGAATATATTGTGCGTGTTCGCGCACCTTCATTTTAATATCGTTGAGGCCGATGAGGGCATCCAGTTTGGAAAGCACCTCTTCAAACGATTCGGCGTCTTCTTCTTCGGGTTGCAGGAACACCTGTTGGCCTTTTTCGGGCAGCCAGACGCCGTTGGTACCTTCTTCCCAATCGTTGTTCACTTCAAAGGGCATCACTGCCAGCAATTGATCCATGAACACAATTTCGGCGGTATACCGGTCATTGCGCCAGGATCCTTTGACGTTGGAGCCCCAGCCTGCGGTGATTTTCACCCCGTCATCCCCTTTATCGACGCGGTGCAGGCGCACCACCTGGCCTTTGAGTTCGCGGGCATCGTTGTAGAACTTAATAAACAGTTCGCACTGCCATTGTTTGCTGAGCAACAGGTTTTTAAGCGTTACTTCGGCATAGATATAGCGGGTTTCTTCCCCGTTAAAGCGCCGCATATAAATGCGTTCAAACTCGGGGGTATCGTCGTAGGGGCCCTCGTACATGCGCAGGGAACTGATGGCACAGTAGGGGTTGTCGCTTTTCGTAAAGGCCCGGCCAGCGTCTTCGACATGAAAATGCTTGGTAGACACTTTTTCGCCTTCAATCCAGGCTTCCCACACATAAGCGCCTTTTTTCCAAAAAACACCTTCTTGTTTGTTGCCCCATCCTTCGCGCACATACCCTACGGCATCATATTTGCTTACTTTTCGACGAAAGGGGAGCACACAGATTTCTTTGCGTTGCTTTTTTACAGCATAGCAGCGGAGTTCCACATTTACTTCCCAGTCCTCAATGTCGTAGTACTTGTTGTGAAAAGACAGTTCGGCGTAGATGTAGGTCGTTTCGTGTCGGTCAAAGACCTGTCGGTATTTCTTCTTATTGTCGGCAAGCCATTCTGTTGAGGCATAGATCTTTAGATCCCGGAATTTCCAACGTTTGAATTCCGGCGCCTCGAAAGGTGGTTGCGACTGATGCGTTCCAAATTGCATATAAATCCTGTTTGTTTTGGGGATTTGAGGCGGAAAATTAGGTTAGTTTTTTGGATTCGGCAAATTTGTTTTACATTGTTGCGACAAATGCACTTTTTTTATAATCAAGCGGCAATCAACGTGCCACACCTGGTTGAAACCGTTTTTTGTCGTATTGCGTTCACCTTTCATCAAATTTAACTTCATTCATCAAAACCTTAACCCATGAAAATCAGGCTTCATTTCAAACCACTTATTGGCCTCGGCTACTTAATCCTGCTTGTAATCGGAATAAGCAGTTGCAGGATACATAACCATTTCCCCTTATCTTATTATGGTGTCAACCACCTAGACAAAAGCAAACTAAAACTATACCTAATTGACAATGAGCATGTGTTGACCAAAGTGTGGTCCATGCATGCGGTGGAAACCCACCAAGATGAAATTAGCTGTCGATTGCAACCGCTTCCAGCGTCGGAGGCATCAGAAGTTGTGATGATCAAAAATAAACAGGATGCAGAAAATAGCGATAACCATGTTTTCTTTTTTGCGAAGCCAGGTTTAATCGCACAAATTGACGGCAAAGATTCTGTTACGTTTGATTATCACGCCCTTGAAAAAATTACAGTCGTGGAACAGGACGGAGATGCATCAGCCAATAAAGTATTAGAAAACCTGGCCATCATCTTTGGTATAGCATTAGGAGTTCTGTGGTTTCCAATCTTATTAGTGTTGGGCTCTGGAGGGTAGCTTTAGAGTCAACGCAAAGTGGTTATGAAAACAGCTGGCTTCTAATCCATTAAAAATCTTTTTTTATCCATCCATCCTTCAAATCCATTTAAATCTGGGTATAACTTTTAATCATAAATACCTAAAATAAACATGAAAAACTTCATTTTACTACTGCTTGTATGCCTTGGATGCAACATGAACACCCTGTTAGGGCAGGTACCCACTATTTTTGATTATGAAAACAAACCTTATCCACGTATTCAACTCATGGCTGGCACCAACACCCAAGTGCGCTTTTCAGAGCATCTTGTCAAATCGGCCACCTGGTCATTTTCGTATAATGTTGATAATTTTAATCAAATAAGCATTAAATATAACAACATTTATAACGCTTTTGTGAAAAACCAAATTTACTTATTTCAAAATAGTTATGAAATCGGGATTGATAATAAATCATTTTTACACGGAAAATTATCCAAGCACAGGAGCAATTACTACTGGGGATTTGACCTGCGAAAAGGGATTCGGAGGTATAATCGAAGTTATGGAGATGTTACTGGTTACTACACGGAGCGGACAAGAACCACTAAAGTTATGGTTCAACTTGGCAAACAATGGCGTATAAATCATTTGGTGTTTGACATAGGGGTACCGATTGGTTTTGAGTTCGCAAGTACCATTTCCGTTTATTCAGGCAACACAAACAACAGTACGGATACCGATAATCCATTATTCGTTTTTATCCCTTCGCTCAAATTTGGGTATACCTTTTTTGAAAAACTGTAAAACGCATTATAAAAAACACAGTCCGATGAAACACAAATTTGCCCCCATACTATTTTGCCTAACACTTTGTTTTTTGGGCCGTTCCAGTCAACTTATGGCCCAAATTGCACAAATTTACGACTATGAACTCGAGCAAAATGATCATTGGATCATCCTCCTGGGCACGAATAATCAAGTTGATTTTGCAGAATATTTCCCCATCCAATCAGTAGCAATTTCAACAGAATATAAAGTGTCGCCTTTTAGTTATATTGGCTTAAGTTACAATGCGATTTTCCCATCACTCGGAAGAGTAAATTTGGCAATTGGCAAAGGCAGCTATGAAGTAGGTATTACTGGGAGGCATTTTTTGCACGGGCGCATGACAGGACATCGCAGCAACTATTTTGTAGGCTTTGATGTGCGCAAAGGCGTCCGGTTTGTTAATGAAACATTGTATTACTTCCCAAACGTTTTAACCGAAAAATCAACCCAACAAACCAATAAGTTTATGGTCAAATTCGGTCTAGAATGGCATTTGAAATCCTTGGTTTTCCAAGTTAATTTGCCTTTTGGCGTTGAATTTGTCAAGTATAAGGTCGATGATTTAGACCCGGGTACTACGCCTACTATTACAGACAACAATTTTACCATGGCGCCCGGCATCCTGATGGGCTTTACCTTTTAAAACACGCTCCTAACCATGTTCAACCGCAATTATTTACCTATAAGGGTTTGGGCTTTTGCCGTTATTTTGCTTTTTTCTCAATCTGCATGCCGCTTTTACCAGGCATCGCCCATTTCCATCAACCGTATACAGCAACTGGATCGCAAAAAGGTCACTTTATATTTAGTTGATTCCGAAAATGCACTCTCAAATGCATGGCGTTTAAACAACTACAGTTGCCGAAAAAACACAATTAGTTGTAGTGCCGCGAAGTTACCTCCTGAGGAAATTAAGCAAGTCATTCAAACAAAGTCAAAAAAGGCGGCCCAAGAAAATGGCAAAAATGTTTATTTATATGCAAAGCCAGCCTTAGTTGCTGAAATTCAAAAGGGAGACTCTATTCAAGTATTTGAATATGAACAGCTGGATAGAATGATCGTGGTGGAGCCTGATATAAGAAAATCCGCTAATACATCGGCGCTTATTTTCCTGGTAATTTTCCTACGGCTAGGGGGAGTATTCCTCTAAAGTTTACTAGCATTTTGTGCTCCTGCTGCCTGTAGGGGAATAGAAACTGGGGCATGAATTTGGGTAAATGCATTAAACTTTCATGCTGAACACCTGTTTTGATATTGTAATGCTATCTTTGCGGCGTTTTTGAAAACTACCATGGCTACAATTCACTTTTTTTTTGAAGATCCTACCATACCTGCCAAAACGGTAACTGGTAATTATGTGGATCAATCGATTCTTGAAATTACCGAAGAACACGATGTGCACCTCAACCACAACTGCGGCGGGGTATGTGCCTGTTCTACCTGCCACATTTATGTTGAAAAAGGGGAAGACTTTATCGAAGAAATATCAGATAAAGAGGAAGATTTTATCGACCGCGCCATCAATCCAAGGCTGGAAAGTAGGCTCGCATGTCAGTGTATCCTGCTTGACGAATCAGCCGAAATCAGCGTAACGATCCCCAACCAAAGTTGGATTATTGGCCACGAGCATTAATCAGGTCGTTTGCGATTGGCTTTTTTTACCGCATAAAAAATAAGTGCTGTAAACAATCCGATCCCCACGGCCAAGGAAACCCAATGAATGCTGCTTTTATACACAGCTAAAAAGATGATCCCTACCATTAAAATGGTGGGCACCTCATTGAGCGCTCGATAGTGTAAATGGGTAAAGGTGGATGTTCCTGCCTCCAAACGGCGAATATGTCCCTTGCAATAATGGGTATAGCCTGTTAAAAGCACTAAAAAACCCAGTTTTGCATGCAACCAGGGTTGTTCTAACCAGATGGGCTGCAAACACAACATCATCACACCAAACGACCAGGTGATCACCACCGCCGGTTTTAGAATGATGTTGTAAGCCTTCCATTCCATCAAAGAAAATTGCCCCTGAAGGAGTCGACGCTCCTCCAGGGGTTTATTATTTGCTTCCGCATGGTACACCATAATCCGCACCAGATAAAACAACCCGGCCATCCACGAGATGGCACCGATTAAGTGTAATGCTTTTGCAGCGGCGTACCAATGAATCATCTAGGCTTCTGTATTTTGATATGCTTCGATCGGCGGACAGGTGCAAACGAGGTTGCGGTCGCCAAATGCCTGGTCGATCCGACCAACGCTGGCCCAAAACTTGTAGCCTTCATGCAAATATGGCAGTGGATGCGCTGCTTTTTGGCGGCTGTAGGCATGCGACCAATCATTGGCAGTCACCATGTCGATTGTATGCGGTGCATTGTGCAACACATTATCGTGTGCATCGTATTTGCCTTCCGCAATTTCGTCAATTTCCTTTCTGATTTGCAACAAGGCATCGCAAAAGCGGTCCAATTCGGCTTTGCTTTCGCTTTCCGTTGGCTCGATCATGATGGTTCCTGCTACCGGAAAAGATAAGGTAGGCGCATGGAAGCCATAATCCATCAAGCGTTTTGCAATATCTTCGGCACCGGCGATACTTTTAAACGACCGCAAATCGACGATCAATTCGTGCGCTGAACGGCCATTTTCACCCGTATACAGGATTTGGAAATCGGATTCCAAACGCGCTTTGATGTAATTTGCGTTTAAAATGGCATATTTAGTTGCATCGGTTACGCCCTGCGCACCCAACATCCGAATATAACCATAAGAAATCAACAGGATACTTGCGCTTCCCCAAGGTGCAGCACTTACCGCGGTAGTACCCTCTACCCCACCCGATTGTTCGGCAAAAACGTGGTTCGGCAAATAAGGCGCCAGGCTCAGGTTGCAACAAATAGGTCCCATGCCCGGGCCACCACCGCCGTGCGGAATGGCAAAGGTTTTATGCAAATTCAGGTGACACACATCGGCCCCAATGGCAGCCGGGCTCGTTAGTCCCACCTGCGCATTCATATTGGCGCCATCCATGTACACTTTGCCACCAAACTGGTGTATAAAATCGCAAATTTCAACAATGCTCGTTTCAAATACCCCGTGTGTGCTGGGGTAAGTCACCATCAAACACGCCAAGCGATCGGCGTATTGCAGGGTTTTTGATTTCAAATCGGCTACATCAATATTGCCCCGTTCGTCGCAGGCAACCACCACCACTTCCATACCGGCCATCACCGCGCTGGCGGGGTTGGTTCCGTGGGCAGAAGATGGAATCAAGGCAATATTGCGGTGACCTTCGTTGCGGGCGAGGTGATAGGCGCGGATAATCATCAATCCTGCATATTCGCCTTGTGCGCCCGAGTTGGGCTGCAAGGAACAGGCCTCAAAACCGGTTATTTCACACAAATATTCCTCTAATTCTTGGATGATTTGCGCATAACCTGTAGTCTGGCTAGCCGGTGCAAAAGGATGGATATTGGCAAATGCTTCCCAACTTACCGGAATCATTTCGGTCGCCGCATTCAATTTCATGGTGCACGAGCCCAAAGAAATCATGGAGTGCATCAAGGATAAGTCCTTGTTTTCCAGGCGTTTAATATAGCGCATCATGTCGCTTTCCGTGTGGTAGGAATTAAACACCGGATGGCTCAAATAGGTACTTTCGCGTTGTAAAACAACCGGAATTGCATGCGTTGCTGGCGCCGTCACGGGGCCTGCTCCAAACACTGCTGCAATAGCATCCAGATCGGCTTGCGTAACCGTTTCGTCGATCGCAATCTGCAAACCAGTGGCATCATAAAAAAAGTTGATGTCGGCTGCTTCCGCTTTGCTGCGAATTTCTTGTAATTGATTGGCCGCCAATTCGATGCGCAAGGTATCGAAGAAATGGGCGTGTTGGGTTTTAACCCCTTTTGCTTCCAGGCTTTTTGCGAGTCCTGCCGCCATTTCATGCACCATGGTAGCAATGCCTTTCACGCCAGCCGGTCCGTGGTACACTGCATACATAGCGGCAATATTGGCCAACAATGCTTGTGCGGTACAAATATTTGACGTTGCTTTTTCGCGGCGGATATGTTGTTCGCGGGTTTGCAACGCCATACGCAAGGCGCGTTTGCCGTGTTTATCTACCGAAACACCAATGATACGTCCAGGAATAATGCGTTTAAACGCTTCAGAACAGGCAAAAAAGGCAGCATGTGGTCCGCCAAAACCCATCGGTACCCCCAAACGCTGGGTGTTGCCCACCACACAATCGGCACCCCATTCGCCGGGTGGCGTGAGCAGGGCCAAACTCAATATATCGGCAGCAACGGCCACATAAGCGCCATTGGATTTTGCCTTTTCCGTAAACGCGCGATAGTCTTCCACCGCACCTTCCCGGTTGGGATACTGCAACAACACCCCAAATACTTTGTCAGAAAATTCAAAATCGCGCCAATCGCCAATGTGCAGTTCAATGCCTTGTGGAATGGCGCGGGTTTTCAAAATGTCGATCGTTTGTGGGAAAACCTGATTCGATACCAGGAAAATATTGGCTTCCTGGCCCGATTCAGCCCGTTTGTTTTTTTCTGCATAAAACATGTGCATGGCCTCGGCCGCCGCGGTACCTTCATCCAGCAAACTCGCATTGGCAATCGGCAGTCCCGTCAAATCGCTCACCATGGTTTGGAAATTGAGCAAACTCTCCAAGCGTCCTTGTGCAATTTCAGCCTGATAAGGGGTGTATTGGGTGTACCAACCTGGATTTTGGAATACATTGCGGAGCACAACCGCCGGCGTGATGGTACCATAATACCCCATGCCAATGTAACTGCGCACGACCTGATTTTTTTGGGCAATGGTTTTGAGTTCCTGCAAATATTCGAACTCAGAAACGGGGGTCGGGAGCGACAAAGGTTTTTTTAAGCGGATCGCGTCCGGTACCGTTTGCTCGATCAAAGCATCCAGGGAATCGACCTTTAAAGTGTGCAGCATTGCTTTGGTTTCCGATTCGCTGGGCCCTATGTGCCGGCGAACGAATTGATCAGGATGTGGGAAATTGCGCATGTGGTGGGTCTCCAATGATGGTAAAATAAATTTGCTTCAAAAAAACTGCGCGAAGGTAAATATTGTTTGCTTGCTCTAAAGCCTATTAAAGGGATAGAAGCATGTTTTTTCTTAAAAATCAGTTAGTTCGGAATGATTCTGAATTCGCACCTTTGCCTCAACGCTTTTTTTTGTAGATTTAAGAACAAAAAAGAGTAAAGAAAGTTTTGACTGAGTAAAATATGATAGAACTTCAATCTGATTCATCTGATATAAATCGGTTTTATCCCGCCAAACTGCTGTTGTTTGGGGAGCATGTGTTGTTGTTGGGTGCCCCTGCCCTGGCTGTACCGGCCCCGTTGTTTGGTGGTCGCTGGGTGGAATCGACCGAATCAGACCACCATCGCGCAGATTTGCAGTCTTTTGCCGCTTGTGCTGCACTGGCTGAAATACCCGATTTGGATCAGGCTTCATTGTTAGATTTTGTGGAACGTGGTTTGAAATTTGAGTCCAATATACCGACCGGGTATGGATTGGGGAGTTCAGGTGCCTTGTGCGCGGGTATTTATGACCGATTTTGCACCAAGCCTGTTTCCGAACCGGCGGTATTGAAACCCTTGTTTGCCCAAATGGAAAATCATTTTCACGGGAGCAGCTCTGGCATTGATCCGCTGACCAGTTATTTGAACACACCTATATATATTGTGGAAAAAAACCAGGTCACCGCCTTGCCGGATGCTGCCTGGTCAGATGGCCCGATTGTTTTTTTGCTCGACAGCCACTTACCCCGTCAAACCGGCCCTTTGGTGCAATGGTTTCTCCAACAGCAAGCAGATCGGGCGTTTCATGCGGTTATGCAAACACAACTATTGCCGGCACATACCGAGGCCTTAAAAGCATGGTTGGCCCAGGATACGAACCTTTTTTGGACGCACCTGGATCAGCTTTCACGCTTGCAATGGACGTATATGCCGCCGATGATTCCTGCCAGTGTGCGGGCTTTTTGGCTGGACAGTTTTGACCAATCGGAGTTTCGGCTCAAAATTTGTGGGGCGGGTGGGGGCGGCTTTGTGCTCGGTTTTGCTAAAAACAGGGCCGTTTTAGCAAAAATTCAAGAAAAATTCGACCTTGTTTTCCCCTTCCAAACGCAGGTTTTATAATGTCCAATTCAACAAAAATACCGAGGGCCGCAAAATGGGTGCTGGGCATCATGGTAGTGCTTGCGCTTACCCGCGATTTGATCAGCAATGGCATTCCCTTGCGCTGCCAAATTGCGGGGCAAACTTTTTACCCGGGTCTGCGGGTGTTGTGGAAATCGCCCGATGCGGTTTTTGCACATCCGGTGCTGGATTCGCTGCGCATTTACAAGGCCTGGAAAACGTTTTCTTATGATGTTGCGCCCGTTTTTGCGCCCATCGCCTTTAGCGCAGGAGAAAAAGATAGCGCGCAATTGGCCAAGGCACCGGGTTGCGTTCAGACTTTTCCCAACCGCCAATTCCGGCATTGGCTGGGCACCGACGAACAGGGGCGCGATGTAGCAGCCGGCATGGTGGCTGGAGCGCGGGTCGCTATGTTGGCAGGTTCGGTGGCCATGGGCATGGCCTTGCTGCTGGGACTATTTTTGGGCTCGGTGGCTGGATTTTATGGCGATGATCGCTTGCGGGTACGCGCGGGTGTGTGGTACCTGGGCGGGATGGGTTTGGTGGTTGCGTTTATATTTGCATTTGTGCAGCGACAATATGTATTACGCTTTGATACAAGTGGTTGGCAATGGTTACAGAGTACAATTGTCTTTATTGGTATCAGTTTGTTATTTCGTTGGTTGGGCGTATTATTGAGTAAAATACCCTACTTTTCCAAGGTGTTGTTGATTCCGGCCGATATGCTCATCATGCGTTTGGCAGAGTTGTTTAAAGCATTGCCCATTATGGTATTGTTATTGGCTTTAATTGCTATTTTGAAAACGGAACATACGTTTTGGATTTTGATTGGCATGATTGGCATTTTCAGTTGGCCGGACCTGGCGATGTTTATCCGGGCAGACATGTTACGGGTGCGCGCACTGGATTTTATTGCTGCAGCGCGCGGCATGGGCTATCAGGAGGCATTTATTTTATGGCGACATGCCTTGCCCAATGCCTTGCGTTCGGTACTGATTTTGTGTGCATTCGGATTTGGAGCCGTCATATTGTTAGAGGCTTCCTTGTCTTTTTTGGGCTTGGGTGGCCCATCGACAGCGGGGGCCTCCTGGGGTAGTTTTTTGGCCCGTGGGGATGTCGGATTCCGGTATTGGTGGATTAGTTTGCCTGCCGCCTGCGCCATTTGTGCCACTATTTTGGCCCTCAACAGCATTGGAGCGGCATTGAGTCGAACGCGAAAAGACTAGATAAACCCAGATTTAAATGGATTTGAAGGATAGATGGATAAAAAATTGATTTTAAATTGATTAGAAGACCGCTTTTTCATAACCACTTTGCGTTCACTATAAACCTGTGTCACAACCAATTTCCACCTAAAAGTGTTTCACCTCTGGTTTGTATCTTTGGGCGATCCAATTTTTGTTCCTAACCAGATTTCTCCACCGCTAAGCAGCAGTCAAAAACAACGCAGATTGAATTACCGGGCCTTCAATATGTTACGCCAGGACCATTTTTTAATCATTTTGATAGGTCTTGCCTTATTTCTTCCCATGTTGGGAGCCGTCCATTTATTTGACTGGGATGAAATAAACTTTGCGGAATGCGCCCGGGAAATGTTGCTGAGCGGCAACTGGTTTCGTCCACAAATTGATTTTGAGCCATTTTGGGAAAAACCACCCATGTTTATTTGGTTTCAGGCCGTAAGCATGCATTTGTTTGGCATCAATGAATTTGCGGCGCGTTTTCCGAATGCACTATGCGGTACCCTCACCTTGCTTTTAGTGTATCAAATTGGCTTGCGTTTGCACGATCGCATGTTTGGCTGGCTATGGGTATTGGCTTGGATTGGCAGCATTTTGCCCCATTTTTATTTCCGTAGCGGCATCATCGATCCTTGGTTTAACTTGTTTATTTTCGCGGGTTTATACGGATTTATTGAATTTCGCTGGCAGTTTTTTTGCAAACAGGGTGATTTTTCTTTTTGGGTGCGTTACCGACATTTGTTGTTGGGGGGCTTGTCGCTTGGCTTAGCGGTATTAACAAAGGGACCAACCGCTTTTTTAATCGCCTTTCTGGTTTTGGGGCTGTATTGGGCACGTTATCGGTTCAAGGGAAAAGGATATATTAACCATATTGTTTTGTTTGGATTGGCGGCGCTGGTTGCCCCATTTATATGGTTTGGCACGGAGCTGATTTTGCACGGCCCCTGGTTTATTTCGGAGTTTGTTACCTATCAAATACGCCTGTTTTCGACCAAAGACAGCGGACATGGCGGCTTCTTGGGCTATCATTTTATAGTTTTACTGATTGGTTGTTTTCCCGCCTCCATTTTCGCGATTGTCAATTTGTGGGGTGATCGGCAATTAGAAGACGAAATGTTAGAATCCTCTACCCTGGATTCCTGCAAACGCTCGGATTTTGGCACCTGGATGCAAATTTTATTTTGGGTCGTATTGATTCTGTTTACGATTGTTCAAACCAAAATAGTGCATTATTCCTCCCTGGCTTACTTTCCGATTACCTATTTAGGGGCGGTTACGGTGTGGCGGGGCTTCCGTTGGAACTATTTTCCTAAAATTTCGATGATTTTGATGCCCACCCTGGCCATTTTGGTCGGTGGTGCGGTGGCTGTATTGCCATGGTTGGGCAACCATGTAGATGCCTTGAAACCGCTTTTTCAAAAAGATGCGTTTGCCTTGGCCAATTTAGACGCGCATGTGCATTGGTACTGGTTTCAGAGTTTGCCCGGATTCGTGTTAATTGCAGCCAGTTTGGGTTCCTTGTATTTTTGGGTAAAGCAGCGATCCTGGCCCAGTGCGCAGTTGCTGTTTACCGGCGGCGCTATTTTTACCGCAACTACCTTGGTATTAATTGTGCCCAATATTGAGGCCTATTCACAACGCGCGGCCATCGATTTTTACGAAAGTAAATGCGAGGAGGATTGTTTTGTACGCACCGTGGGCTTCAAGAGTTTTGCAAATTTGTTTTATTCCTGCAAACGACCCGTTTTTGGTGACCTTCAACAGGATGAATATGCGCAATTAGCACACGGAATACCCACCAAACCCGTGTATTTCGTGGCAAAAGTGACCAATCTGGGCGAATTGCCTACCTTGGCGGATTGCCATGAGTTGTACCGGAAGAATGGGTTTGTGTTTTATAAGCGGGAAATGGGGCATTAGGAATTGGCAACCACAGATTTTATGGTTTACCACAGATAGCTCTCAGATTAACACAGATTAATCAGATTACAACAGATTAATAGGTTTAACCACAGATTACCCAAATTTTCACAGATTTTCAATTAATTATAAATTAAAAAAATCTGTGTTAATCCGTGTAATCTGTGGTACATAAAAAAATCCGTGGTAATCCTACCCAAGTTTCTCCAACTGCTCTTTCAGTATCTGAATCCGGGCCAAGCCGTCCGCCAATTTTTTGCGCTCATTGTCCACCACGGCTTGCGGCGCCCCGGCTACAAAACGTTCGTTGGACAATTTGCCCTCAATAGATTTAACAAATCCCGCCTGATACACCAATTCTTCTTCTATTTTTTTGCGTTCGGCCACCACGTCGATTTCGAGGTTCAACTCTACGAAATATTGCTCGGTGCCTACGATGAAACTTTTGCTGTTCGGGGCTTCCGTTTCGGTAAAGGAGAAGTCCGACAATACCGCCAATTTTTGAATCAGGGGCAATAAACCCTTCAATTCGTATAAACTGCGGGCAGAAGCGCTGTTTTGTACCTGTACATTCAGCGCTTCCCGAGGTTTGATTTGATGTTGATTACGCAGTTCCCGCACTTTGGCGATCACTTCTTTGGCCGTTTCTACCTGATAAATCAAATTTTCATCCGGCTGCCCGCCTTTCGGATAGGCTTGCATCATACAATCCGCTCCAGGCGCACGCTCGCGCAACTGATGCCAGATTTCTTCGGTTATAAACGGCAAAAACGGATGCAAAGCGATCATCAAATCGCCGTACAAGTCCAGAGTAGCCTCATACGTTTGGCGATCAATCGGCCGTTCATACGCCGGTTTGATCATTTCCAGGTACCAGGAACAAAAATCATCCCAGATAAAGCCATACAAGGACATCATGGCCTCGCTCAAATGGAACGTATTGAAATCATTTTCGAGGGAACCAATGATTTTGCTGAATTTTTCCCGCATCCAGCGCACTGCCAGGGCATTGGTTTCGGCAATTGCTTCACTTTCAGGCTGTTCGATGATTTCCCAGCCGCGTACCAAACGCAAGGCATTCCACAATTTATTGGTGAAATTGCGGCCATTTTCCACCATTTTCATATCAAATAACACGTCGTTGCCCGCAGAAGCGCAGGACAACATGCCGTAACGCACCGCATCGGCCCCGTGTTCGGCAATAATTTCTAGCGGATCGGGTGAATTGCCCAGCGATTTCGACATTTTCCGGCGCTGTTGGTCGCGCACAATGCCCGTGAAATACACGTGGCTAAACGGCTTTTCGCCCATGTATTCATAACCCGCCATGATCATCCGCGCCACCCAGAAAAAGATAATTTCGGGGGCCGTAACCAGCACATTGGTTGGGTAATAATATTTGATTTCACCTTCTGGTTGACTAAATCCGTCAAAAACACTGATCGGCCACAACCAGGAAGAGGCCCAGGTATCGAGCACATCTTCTTCCTGACGCAGGTCGGCAAGGGTCAACGCGGGGTTGCCGGTTTGGGTGCGGGCAATTTCCAGGGCTTTTTCGGCCGTTTCTGCCACAAAAACAGCGGTTTCTTTGCCACGGGCATCGTTCAGCAGGTACCAGGCCGGAATGCGGTGGCCCCACCACAATTGCCGGCTCACGCACCAGTCGCGCAGGCCATCCATCCACGAACGGTACATGTTTTTCATGCTGTCGGGATAGAACCGAATGTCCTTATCTTCCACCGATTTTACCGCAGGTTCGCGCAAATCGGTCATTTTCACAAACCACTGCAGCGACAATTTAGGCTCCACCACGGCATTGGTGCGCTCCGAGCGGCCAATACTGGTTTGATAATCTTCAATTTTCACCAAATTCCCACTGGCTTCCAAGGCCGGACGAATTTGTTTGCGGGCTTCAAAACGATCGAGGCCCACCAGCGGCGCATACGCACATTGTTCGTTAATGCGGCCGTCATCGTCGATGGTATCAATCACTTCCAGGTTGTAACGCAGGCCGATTTCATAGTCATTGGGGTCGTGCGCAGGCGTAATTTTCAAAGCGCCCGTACCAAATTCCACATCCACATAATCGTCGGCAATAACCGGAATCGGGCGGTTAATGAGCGGAATCAATACGTTTTTGCCCACCAGCGCGGCATAACGCGGGTCATTTGGATTTACACAAATTGCCACATCGGCAAAAATCGTTTCCGGACGCTGGGTAGCGATGACAATGCCTTCGCTGGCATCTTGCGCACCTTCCAGGGCATACTGGATATAAAACAGTTGCGATTGCTCCTCTTTATGCAGCACTTCCTCATTGGAAAGCACCGTTTTGGCCACCGGATCCCAGTTGACCATGCGCAAACCGCGGTACAATTTGTCTTTTTGGTATAAATCCACAAACACCCGGATCACATCGTCGTAATACCCTTTGTCCATGGTAAAGGCCGTACGTTCCCAATCGCAGGAAGCGCCCAATTTGCGCAATTGCTGCAAAATAATGCCCCCGTATTTGTCCTTCCATTGGTAAGCATATTCCATGAACGCATCGCGGGTCAAATCGGCCTTGCGCAGGTTCATATCTTCCCGCAACCAACGCACCACTTTTGCTTCCGTGGCGATACTGGCATGGTCGGTACCCGGCACCCAGCAGGCGTTTTTGCCATCCAGGCGGGCTTTCCGGACCAAAATATCCTGAATGGTATTGTTCAGCATATGGCCCATGTGCAGCACCCCCGTCACGTTCGGCGGCGGAATTACAATGGTAAATGGTTCACGTTCATCGGGTACAGAGCGGAAATAGCCCTGTTTTTCCCAATATTCATACCATTTGTCTTCAGTTTCGGACGGTGCGTAACGGGTCGATAGTTCCATAGATTCGGATCGTAGTAAATGTGCAGTAATTCGCCTCAAAAATTAGGCTATGAAGGAAAGCGCAAAAATAGGAAGTTCAAACAGGAAAAACGGAATTTTTAGCGCCGTATGTTTGTTGGGCAATTATGAACAAGGAATTATTAAAACAGGAAATACAATATCGCACCGCCCGGTCCAGTGGCGCGGGCGGACAAAACGTGAATAAAGTGGAGACCAAAGTGGAGGCCCGGCTGTTCATTGCGGACTCGAATGCCCTCACGGAAGGAGAAAAAGCCCGAATTCAGGAAAAACTGGCCCGACAAATTTCGGCAGAAGGCGTGTTGGCGGTAACCAACCAAACCGCGCGTTCCCAACTACTCAATAAAGAAATGGCGGAAGCTAAACTGATCAAAAAAATAGAAACCGCCCTGATCGAAGAAAAACCGCGCAAAATTACGCGTGTACCTGCGTCCGTCGATCGCGCGCGGGTAGCCGCGAAGCGTAAAAACTCCGAAAAAAAGGCGAATCGGAAGGGGGGATTTGATTTTAGTGAGGAGTGAGGAGTGATGATGAATGATGAATGATGAATGATGAATGATGAGTCTTTTTAATAATCCATTATCAATCAAAAATATACAAATTATAATATATTTTAAAATAATAGCGACTTCGGAGAAGTCACGCATTTGTAGAAAAAATACAAAACCATAAACACCATTCCGACTTCGGAGAAGTCATGCATTTGTAGAAAAAACACAAAACCGTAAACACCATCCCGACTTCGGAGAAGTCATGCATTTGTAAAAATTGGTGGAAATTGGTGGAATTGGTATCAACAACCGCAGGTTACGGCAAAAAAAAGCATCCAATAAACAATTAGAAAGCAATATTCCCATTTTCTTCCTTCTGCCGATTATGAAAAAACTGATGTTTGCCCTGTTATTGGGCCTCGCTATGCCTTTAATGGCGCAATACACGGGCACGGGCGCGGTAACCCAGGGCGCTGCGTCCGCCACCACCGGCAATTTATACACCTGTACCGGTGGACGCATTACGCGCCAAGGCACCATTACCGCCACCAACAACACCGTTTGGACGGTGCCTGCGGAGGTTAATTTTACCAATTCGGCTTTTCCAACAGCTTCCAATTTATACAACCCCTGCACGGGAGCTACCTATGCCAATGCAACTGCCGCTTTGGCCGCCCTGAATGGCAGCGATATCGTGACCATTGACAACGATGGAAGCGTCGTAACGGCTTATATTTTTGCCGACAATTATTTTGAAATGTACATCAACGGGGTGGCTGTAGGCAAAGATAATGTGCCATTTACCCAGTTTAACTCCAATATTGTTCGGTTTAAGGTCCGATTCCCTTTTACGATCGCCCTGTTGCTGGTAGACTGGGAGGAAAACCTGGGTTTGGGCTCCGAAAGCAATGGCGGATTTGCCTACCATCCGGGCGATGGCGGCGTGGTGGCGGTGTTTAAAGACGCAGAAAACAAGACCTTGGCCGTGACCGGAAACAACTGGAAAGCCCAAACATTTTACACGGCACCGATCATGGATTTGGGTTGTCCGACCGAAAATGGCACCGCGCGTTTATCAAACAATTGTTCCACCCAGGATTCGAACAATGGATCTGCTTATTATGCCTTGCATTGGAACAAACCTGAAAATTGGAATTCGGCAAGTTTGGATGACAGCAACTGGCCTGCTGCATCAACTTTTTCGAACACCACCGTTGGGGTGAACAACAAACCCGCTTACACCAATTTTACCAATATTTTTGATGACCCAGGCAACGACGCTCAGTTTATTTGGAGTTCCAATATCATTTTAGACAATGAAGTAGTGGTCCGTTATACCGTAAATGCCACCAGCGCCGAGACAGCACCTTTGGATGATGATTCGGAATGGACCGTTTATCCTAATCCAGTGGTAGACCGGATTTCGGTACACGGAGCAAAGGCAACCACCCATTACCAATTGTATAACGCACAGGGCCAGGTTTTATATATCGGCCAACAAATTGAACTTCAAAGTTTTGCACATTTGCCAGCAGGCGTTTATTTTTTAAAAATAATGGATCCTATAGCAAAAAAAATCAGGGTAAAGCTTTTTACCAAATCCTAGTAGTACAAGCGAACAACACAAATGCAAATTGACATGAAGAATTTTACAATATTATTTTTTTGCTGTTTTGCAACGGTATGTTCCTGGGCGCATGGGTTGGACCATGGAACGGAATCTTTAAAAAAGTGGACCATTTCGGGTAAAAAAAGCCCCATTTCTGGCTCTTTTTTGATGCTGAAGGCCAATGAGGTTTATGTAGAAGATGCACATCACCGCGTTTTGCATTTTCCGATTACCGCATTTTCCGCAGCAGATCAAGCCTTTGTAAAGGAAAAATATGCACAAATAGAACATTTGAATAAAGCGATTATACAACCATCTCCGGTGGCACCAACCATACCCGACAAGGGCTTTATCGAAGCATGGGTGATGTTTGGAATTGCACTTATACTGTGCGCTGGATGGCTATTCTTTGCGCCTAAACAACGCAAATTGGCCTTAGCAATCTTCAGTTTATGCACTTTGGTGGGTTTATACAGTTTCAAAGCGCAATTGGAGGCCGTTTTGTTTGGCACCGATCCTGCCTATATCGATTCAGCGTTTATTCCATTTAAGCCGGAAGTCAATACCCGTTGGGACAACACCTATTTTTATGTGGAATCGAAAGGTATTCCGAGCCACCCGATGATGGGTGGTATTACGAGTTGGCAGCAGCAGGTGCCCATTCCACAATGTTATATTGGGGCCAATGCCTGGAGTATTCCGCTTAATCCGGTACTTGCAGCGACGCCGGTGCCCGTCAATGCACAGCATTTTTTACGCGGTGCCATTGCGGTTGCAGCCAATGGAGTGGCCATTTTTAATCCCTACACCAATACAGGGGTGGATGCCAAATTAGATGGTCAATTGGATGTGTACGGCGGACATTGCGGCCGTGCCGATGATTATCACTACCATACTGCCCCCATGTTCTTGGATAGCCAATCGGTTGATATTGTGCCGATTGCATTTGCGTTGGATGGTTTTGCCGTATATGCCGGACAGGAACCGGATGGCAGTCCGATGAGCGCTTTAGATGCCAACCACGGCCACTTTGGGTCCAACGGGGTGTACCATTACCACGGTTCGGAAAATGCACCGTATATGATTGGAAACATGGTAGGCCAGGTTACGGAAGACAATACTTTACAAATTATACCACAAGCTTCAGCGAACCCGATTCGTCCAGCCGGAACGCCCTTGCAAGGCGCGGTGATTACCAATTGTGTACCCACCGGTTCGAACGGTTTTCAGCTCAATTATGTGCGCAACGGCCAAAATTATGCGGTAAATTATAGTTGGAGCAACAATGGTGTGTACACCTTTAACTTCATTACGCCAAGCGCCACGACGACCAGCACCTACAATGGTTTTGTTCCTTGTTTGGTGCCTACCGCCGTGGATGACGTAATAGCGGCAAATGGATTCGAAATTTATCCCAATCCAAGCAACGGAAGATTTGCCTTAAAACTGGGTGAAGATTTGAATATCAACGACTTGCAATCCGTTACCATCTTTGATTTGCATGGAAAATTGGTGTATCAAACCACCAACAGCCAAGCAGTCGTGGAAGGGCTACAATTGCCTAAAGGTGTGTACCTGGTGAAAATACAAGGCACGGGTTTTCAATGGACACGTAAAATCATGATACAGTAGCGCTGTTTTTTACAAAACCGCGCTTAACAGATTTTTATTGATGTACACCCATGCTCGTCATTTCCATCAATTGCAGCGCGTCATTATTGTTGGCGATCAAAATGCCTTTTTTACCATTGGCCATTTGAATGGGCGCCAGGTGTCGCACCTCACGGGTGGCCCAAAAACCTGAATTGCGCGGTGTTATTGGCGCAAACTGGCCCTTGCCATCATTGAGCAAAACAAGTCCGTTGCCTGCGTCATACCGACCTGTTTCAACCTCGATCCCGTAATCATTGCCGGCGAGCAAGATATCCAGACTGCCGTTTCCATCTACATCCAGCAGCAGGATACTTTTTACCGGCGCCATTTGTGCCATTTTAGGAAGGGGTTGAGCAGTGAATTTACCATTATTGTTGATAAAAACACAGGTTTGTAATTCATTGACTTCCAAATGCTGCGCGCTCTTAAGATCGGTCGGTGCAAAAACATCTTCTATGGTAGCTTTGGAATAAGGAGCATAACGCACAAACTTTTTCTTCAGACCCGGTAATTGTTTGATGATCTGATCGCGAAAGGCAACCGGATAATTTTTGCCATTTTCTGACCAGGTCATGATTGGATCCATACTGCCATTGCCATCAAAGTCCTTGGCATACAGATGCATGGGCGCTGTGGCGCTGGCACGATACCGGGTATTCAGGCCAACATTACCCGCCACCAGATCCTGGTCGCCATCGCCGTCTATGTCCGCAGCGGCCAAACATTCCCACCAACCTTGGACCTGGTTCAGTCCAAATTGAGCCGTGACTTTGACATATTTACCCCCAGTATTTTTAAACACTTCTATGGCCGACCACTCGCCTGCTACCACCATTTCTTCCAGGCCATCTTTATCCAGGTCGGCAAAAATAAGGTCGGTCACCATGCCTATTTTTGCAAATTCGGGTGCCACCTGGTCGGTAACCAGGGAAAATTTGCCCCCATTGTTTTTAAAAATGGAACTATACGGTGTTTTGGGGTATAAACCCGGAATCACACGTCCGCCAAGAAACAAATCGATATCACCATCTTTATCATAATCAAATCCGGTAACGCAACCGCCACTCTCCGTTTCCTGGGGAATGGTCCCGGCAGGCGCTTCTTGAAAAGTCCCTTTGCCGTCGTTCAGGTACAAACGATCCTGGTAATTGGTTGAATTAGTTCTCATTTCATTACCCCCGCTCACTATATATAGATCAAGGTCATGATCGCCATCGGCATCAAAAAACAAGGCATCAGTGTCTTCAAAAACCGTGTCACGCGCAAAAGTGGTCGTTTTTTGTTGTGTAAAATGGCCTTTTTTATCCTGTAAAAACAAGGCTCCGATTGCTTTGAACGCCCCCCCGATGTAAAAATCTTCGGTTCCATCGCCATTTACATCTCCCGTGGCGATACAAGGCCCTTGGTTAGAAAATTTATGGGGCAACAGGCGTTCGCGGTTAAAATCAAAATATTCGTTGTCGGTGTGTTTGAAATTCAGGGTGCTTGATTGAGTAATATCGGCAAATAGCGGGGCTACAGAGGTATGCTGTTCATAAATATCCGGCACCTTTTGAGTGTCTTGATATTTAAGCGTAATCCGTTGATCAGCCGCTATATTTTGAAGTATTTGCCCTTTACCGTCTGGCCATTGGATGTGCAGGCTTTGCACCTGATCAGCCGTTCCCAATCCGAAATGCAGGATAGAAGTTGATGTAGAAAGAAATCCTCGTGCCGGGTTCGCATCAATAATTTGGTTACCGGCGGCGGTCTGGATTTTTACGACAGTACCAATCCCCCCGATATTTTGAGGTGGACCGGTTAATTTTATTTGAAAATAATGGCTCCCGTCATTCAGTTCTTTGGTTTTGTTGCGGTAAAGAAAAGATTCTTCGGTTGCATTGTTTACGACAATATCCAAGTCGCCATCATTGTCCAGATCGACATACACGGCAGCGTTGGAAAACGATTTTTCACCAAATCCCCAGGCGGTAGAAACATCTTCAAATGTCAAGTCGCCTTTGTTTCGAAACATATAATTGTGTATTTCCTGGGCAGGAATCTTATCGACATATGCCATCGCATTTTCTATGCTTCCACCTGATTTCATGACAGAGTCAATGGTGAAATTCATATAATCCAGGTCCGTAACTTCCCGTCGGATGCCATTCGAAATATACAAATCGCGCCATCCGTTGTTGTCAAAATCGGCCGGAAGCGGCGACCAGCTCCATTCCGTATTGGATACCCCTGCGAGGCAGCCTATTTCCGAAAACGAGCCATTTCCATTGTTAATTTGCAACATATTGCGCATCATTTGGTGGCCATAACCATAGTTTACCAATCCATAATAGCGCTCATTGACCATCACGCTGGCCTTCATTTTTTGCCGTTCATTGCCATCGGGTGCCATATCTAAAACAACCAAATCGGCGAGCAGGTCGTTGTTCATATCTGCCATATCCGATCCCATCGAAAAATGTGCGGAATGGCGCATGTAGGCATTAAATTGATCGGTAAAAGTGCCGTTTTTATTATTGATATATAGATTATCAGGCTCTACATAGTCATTGGCGACAAAAATATCAGGAAAGTGGTCGCGGTTAAAATCGGCTACGGTAACACTAAGACCGAAGGCGCGTTTTTGAATACCTGCTTGTTTGCTGACATCGTTAAAATGGCCTTTATCGTTGCGGTATAAGCGGTCGGAAGTATAAATATCCTCGGGATCAGGTGCTACAAGTCGTACAGGCTTGCCGTTTACTTCTTTCAAGCGCACATTTGCGACCGATCCGAAATCAACCGGATGATTTAACAAATACATATCAAGGTCGCCATCCAGATCATAATCGAAGAAATTAGCAAAATTGGATGCGCAGGGGGTGTTTAGCCCATATTCGGCCGATTTTTCGGTGAAAGTGAGGTCTTTATTGTTGATGAACAGCAAGTTGCCCCTTCCTTCCGGTGCAAAACCTGTTCGACATTGATAAATATCGGGGTAACCATCATTGTTGATATCGACAATATTTACACCGGTTTTAATGCCATCAGGGATCACTACACCTGCTTTGGTCGTAATGTCTTCAAACTGAAAATTTCCCTTATTCAAAAACAGCTTATTTGCACCGCGCGTTGCCACGAAATAAAGATCCTCCAGGCCGTCTTGGTTAAAATCGCCCACGCCTACCGCACCGCTCAGGTATAAATAATTAAAATTCATGTAGTTAAACTGAGCATCTTCCATCAGTTTATTGGTAAACGAAACGCCGGTATGTGCGGTGGTCATGGTTTCGAATCGCTGTAGTCCAACCTGCTCTGCGTTATCTACGACTGAACCTGGTTGATTACAAGAAAATAAATGGAGCAATACACCTATATATATGGTGCTCTTAATTTTTATATATTCCATCATTCGGGAAATTAGGTTGCGTAAATGTAATACTATGGCCTAAAATCACAAATTAAGTATGCTTTTTTTTAAAAAAACATGAACCGATGATCGTTCAGCTTCGATCACCGGTTCACAAGAGGCAATGTATAGAGATTAAGGATGGAGAATGTGTTTTGTGACGCCCAGGCAGCGGTTATTTATATTAAATATAACAATGCAATTGCAAATATACATATTTTTTCAAATAAAAAAAGATGCCCGAGAAAAATAAAGATTTTTCTTAATATTTTGTTTCAAAAATGACCTTTCCTTCAAGTGCGCTTAGGGAGGCGGCACCGAAGGAAAGGGAGGTGAGTTGGTGACAGAACGAAGACGATCACCAACTCACAGGAATATACACGATGGAGATTAAACGGGAAGCGTGTTTCGTGACGCCCCGGCTATTGCAGCCGTTTAGAACTGAACAAAAAGCAATATTAAGGAAAACGGGAGCCCCCCATGCAGCTGTGCGACATAGGTGCTTTGCGGATTAAAGGATTAAAGATTAAAGCAATTACCTGTATGTATAACCACTAAGGCATTCCTTCTTCTGTAATAATGAAGTTGGAACCTTGTTGTTGACTTGAAATTTCAGAACTTGTGCCAGTTGCTGGTTCAGTGCTGGAAGTAGTGCCATCTAAGGCAGTGAGTAAAAGGCTCAGAATCAAAGTGATCGTTGTCATTTTATATCAGATTTAGATGTTATTCAAAATTTCTGATACAAAGATCACTCGGTTCCAATTTTCAAAAAAGGACAGTTTGTCTCATTTCGATCAGGGCAGATCGAGGCAAGACACTGACTTTTGGCACTTTTGGTCACCCAAAAGGTCAATGAACGTACAACCGAAGGATTTTCTATAGAACCTGCTGGCCTGCAATTTTGGTCGAAAAAGACAAAAAAAGTTCAAGAACGATGCATTTTCGGGAAAATCCCGAATACGGAGCGCTCGTTGCCTGGTGTTTGTACTTTTTTGTAAGACCAGCTTGCTTACTGCAAATTCATGAGACTGTTTGGGTTAAGTTTTCTGATTTTTGTGTTCGAGGCGTTTGATTAAGTTCAAATTTGTTTGTTTTTTTGTGGTATTGTGCTTACTTCGGTGCAAAGATGCGACACTCATCATATTTAAAAAAGGACAGTTTGTCGTATTTCGATCCGGGCAGATGCGCTTAAATATAATCATTTACAGTGGTTATTACGTTTAACTTTTTCATAACTTAAAATAATATGGAATTTGAGGCGCTCCGGGATTTGATAAAAATCATCAACCGTAACAAGGTGAAAAACATCGAAATACTTGGCAATCCGGGTCAGGATGAAAGCCGTACGGAAGAATTGTATAATCGCATCGCATCAGAGAAGTTTGAGTCAGATGAGCAAGCTGCGTTGTACTTCTTTGGGATGGATGAAAAAAAAGACCAGAATTATAAGCGGCTTCGAAACAAGCTCATTCGACAATTGATCAATACGGCTTTGTTTATTGATGTGAACCAGCCCATGTTTAACGAGCGCTCAAAAGCCCTGTATAATTGTTATCGGGACTTTGCTTCGGCCAATATTTTGCGGCTTCGAGAAGCCAACAAGGCAGCCGTTTACCTCATGCACCAAACCCTGGAACAGTGCATTAAATTTGAGTTCATTGAGTTGGCAACCGAAATAACCCGCTTCCTGCGCATGCGTTATGCCCGATCGGTAGGTGACAAATCGAACCATGCTTATTTCACCGAATTGCACCAACAATATGAATTGAAGCGTCGGCGTGAAATGTTGGCGCTGGATTATTACGACAACCTGATCGATTATTACATCAATAAACGCTCGCCTAATCTTGAAATTTACAATATGGCCGATGGATACTTTGAAGAATTATGGCCACTCACGACCGAAGTAGATACGTCTCAGTTTTATAATTATACCTATCTGATTGGTATTTTGAAGTTTATGTCTAAAAACGACAGCCAAAGTGCCCTCGAATTGGCCGATAACGCCTTGATTACCTTGCAAAATCGGAAGAATACCAACCGGACAGACTTGTTTACGCTTGCCATTCAGAAATTAAGTTGCCTGACGCACCTGCGCATATTCGAACACCAGGAGGGAGAAGCCGTTGTTGCCTATTGCCTCAAATTGATAGAAAAAAACAGTTTTAACTGGTATCGGTTGATGGAGACTTATTTTCAATATTGTATGTATGCTAAAAACTACAATAAAGCATTGGAAATCTATGATTTGGTGCGAAAAAGTGAACGAATGAGCACCCTTACGGGTAATGTCCGCGATAGTTGGCAATTGTATGGTGGCTATTTGCACCTGTTGGTTCAGTTTAAAAAACTGGATATTAAAGCTGTAGAAAAAATAACGGGCCCCTTTAAAATGGTGCGCTTTAATAATGATTTTGAGATTTTTGACCGCGATAAGGAAGGCATGAACATTCCGCTGTTTTTGCTGCCGCTTTTGTATAGCCTGGCACAAGGATCGGACCATGAAGAGGAGTACGGTCGTTCGGTGGATGCCATTGAAAAATATCGGAAACGCTATTTAGACAATGATTTGAATCGTCGCAGCGCCAGTTTTACGAATATGCTGCTCGCCCTGGGCAAAATCGAATTTGAACAAGCCAGCGCTGAACGCAAAATCAAGAAGGAAATGGCGGTACTAAATAGCCTGCCTCCCCAGGAAGCAGGACAATCCTTGGCCGTTGAAATTATCCCTTATGAAGATTTGTGGGAAATGCTGGTGGCAGTCCCGGAAGAACATGCCTAGTTGATGCTCGAGGTGTCACCTCCCGAGGTGTCACCTCCCGAGGTTACCATCCGAGGTGTCACCTCCCGGGGTTACCATCCGAGGTGTCACCTCCCGAGGTGTCACCTCCCGGGGTTACCATCTGAGGTGTCACCTCCCGAGGTTACCATCCGAGGTGTCACCTCCCGGGGTTACCATCCGAGGTGTCACCTCCCGGGGTTACCATCTGAGGTGTCACCTCCCGGGGTTACCATCCTTCTATCCACCCCACTTGCGGAGTTGGGTCAGCAACGCGTTGAAATCTTTGGGCAAAGGTGTGGTGAATTCCATCCGTTCATTGGTATGGGGATGATCTACCCGCAAACGGGCTGAATGCAGGGAAGTACGCTCTAAAATGGGGCGTTCTTCTACGCTAAATTTGCCTGATTTATACGACCGGCCCTTTATTTCCGACAATAAAAACGCTGCACGCCGGCCATACAAAGCATCTACGGCCAAGGGATAGCCGATGCTGTTGAAATGCACCCGAATTTGGTGGGTACGGCCCGTTTTAATCAATACTTCGGCCAGGGTAAAACGCTTGAACCGCTCCGCAACGCGGTAAAAAGTAAGCGATGCTTTGCCGCCTTGGTGTACAATGGCCATTTTGCCCGAAATACCCGGGTGCTCGCCAATGGGTTTGTCAATTTCGCCCTCTTCATGGTGCAATACACCATCTACCAAGGCAAAGTAAAATTTATCGGCCGTGTGGTGTTCAAATTGCATCGAGAGGTGCCGGTGCGCGGCTTCGGTGCGGGCAAAACACAAAATACCGCTCGTTTCGCGGTCTAAACGATGCACCGTCATCACATGACCATAATGCTGGATCAGCCATTTGAGCACACTATCCTGGGTTCCGGTGCGATCAGGAATGGTTAATAAACCGGCGGGTTTGTTGACCACCAGCATATATTCGTCTTCGTACAGTATTTCTGGTTTCAAGCAAGATGCTTTAAAAATGAGGATGTTAAGATTCGTGGGCAACTTTTTTCATCTCAGCTGCCAATTCCACGCCTAAATAGCGCTCAATCAGGGCGTGTACACCATATATAACCGGTGTGAGCAATACCGCCATGGTGCCTTTGTAGAGGTAATTCATGATTGAAATGGCCAAAACTTGCAAAAAAGGCAACTGTTGACCAATATACAACGCAATAAAAACAACCACAAAACTATCTAAAAATTGTGAAACCAAGGTGCTTCCGGTCGAACGCATCCAAATACGATGTTCGCCGGTACGACGCTTGATGGCATGAAAAACGCCCACATCTACAATCTGTCCCACCAAAAAGGCAATTAAGGAACCCACAATGATCCACAAACTCTGGCCAAAAACCACCGTATAAGCCGTATTATAATCGCCTACCTGGGCACGCATAGCTGCTTGTTGCTCAGGCGACCAATCGGCTTTAATATGCGCCGTGCGCCAAAAATCGGCAGGATCCAGTTGTAAGGCAAAAAACACCATGATGAACCCGTAAGCAATCAATCCAGCGGTTAAATAGGAAAGCAACCGCACGCCCTTCCGGCCATAATATTCATTGATGATATCGGTCATGATGAACACCGCTGGCCAAAGCAACACCCCTGCCGTGAGGGTAAAAGACAGATGCTGCTGGCCCATAAACGACCAATTGACCGGCATAAAACCCAATGTTTTTTCGAGCGAAAAAAGTTTTACCCCCATAAATTCGGCCACCAAGGCATTGGTGACAAAAAATCCGGAAAGGATCATCCACAGATGATTGGGCTTTGATGTGAAAAATTGACGCATATCAGAAGACAAGTAAATTTTGAAAGGGTAAATGTACGCACCCGCGCAAAATTTAAACAAAGTTAATATCGAATTTGCTGCATACGCCCGCGCAGGAGGATACATTTGTTTTACAAACACTTAAAACAAAAAGCGCATGTCTTATTACAAAACAATCAATAAAATTCGATACGCGGCAGACCTCCTGAAGGCAGCCGATGCTTTGATTGCGCTTGCAAGCGACCAACAGATAAACCTCACCGGGGCTCAACAGATTTATCAAAGTGCCATGGATGGGGGCAAAGTGACGGATATTGAGCGCCGCACCTTGGCTTATTTACTCGATCATTATGCTTTTAGTACGGAAGCCGCTACCTGGTTGGGCGGACAATTAAGTGAAGGTACCAGTATTTTGGAGCAAACCATCGTACGTGTTTTGCGGATGGAATACAATTTGAAACAGATAAAATGGAAAATTGACCCTGAAACGGTAAAAATTCAGGAGCAATTGGATAAAAACAGGCTGTTTGGCGTGGTATTAAAAGGTGCCGTGGAAGCATTTCTAAATTGGAACCAGGGCACTTTGAGTTTTGCCGGTTGTGTGGGTCGCCGCGATTTGGCCTATTCGGACCAACAAAACGCGGCGAAGGTGCTAAAATCCTATTTTGATAAAGGCACTTTGTTTTTAATTCCGAATGATGCTGCCGCGCAAGCAAGCTTGGGTTTTGAATTGCCTGACGGTTTGGATTTCGAAACATTCTGGATTTTTGGGTTCCAAACGCCTGATTTTGAACCGGTTCGATTTATTGCATTGGTTGGTCGACATGGCAATTTCCAGCACAGCAAGGGTTATTTTTCTAAAAAAACAGCCCTCGATACTTTAAGCAATACGATTATCAAACAATACGCGGATTTTACCCAATTGGACTGGCAAATTGATGCTGCCGAAGTGGAAAAACAGCTGGAAATTGTACCCAATCAAAATTTTGGGAATGCGCTTTACGCTGCGGTCATGCAGGGCATTTTTAATGCGGAAAGCAGCTTTTCTTTTCATGATTTTATCAAACAAGAGGTATGGATTGATCCTGACTTAGGTGCCGAGCCTTATTTACGCGCCTATGTGAATGCCGGAAAAATGTACTTGATTCCACAGGATTACCAGGCACAAAGCGAGGCAGGCACCGCCGAGTTTCCAATTCCTTCAAATATTTCATTATCAATGGATTATGAGTGGGTGTTTGGGATAGAAATGCCTTCAAAAACCAATTTTAAAATACTGGTGACGGCCACGCGCGAAAACAACGATGGCGATGCCGGCTCGAACAGTTGTTTTGTTGCAGATACCCGCCCGCTTTCTGAAATCATTCAACGGATCATAAACGATGAATTTGGTCTGCATTCCCTTGAATGGTCGCTTCCAGAGGAGGATGCCTTGACCCAGCAAACACAATTTGGCCCCGATTGGCGTTCGATTCCGAGTTTGTTCCGGCAAGCCTTAAATACCATTTTACACGATTATATTAGTCCAAAATCGGTATTTAACCTGGTAGCCCAAAAGTTTGAAAACGACATTCCCGCCTTCAATTTCGACGAACCAACTGCATACCGCGCCGCAATAACCCACCAATTGAAGCCTTATTTGGAAACAGCTTATTTGGAGTTTTTACCCATAGAAATGGGCGATAATAACCCTATAAATGGAGAAAAAATAGAAGATAATTGGCTGTTTTTCATACACATACCCGAATTGCACCACGTTGGTTTTTGGGTGGTCATACCGCGTTGGCCCGATGATGAACAACAAGCCTTTGTGTACGGTGACTTTTAAAGCACCCTGCATAAAAAAATATTATATATTGATCTGCCATTAAAATAATGGGTTTGATGTAATATTGCATAAATAAACCGATCAAATGGCAGAAAAGAACATTGAAAACCTCATCGCCGATGGGAAATTGGCAGAAGCATTTTCGCAATTTGCAGAATTTTTGAAGTTCTGTGAATTGGAGCGTCAGGAATTGGCTCAAAATAAAAGCCGGTACGCTTTTATGGAAAACCAGGTAAATGCGGCGACTGTGGGCAGCGAAGCCAACATCGAGCGCAACCGCATTCGTATGAGTTTTCAGACCCAACTCGACGATTTTCGGCGGGATGTTATGTCGGTTTATTTTGACATGACCGACCGGGAAAAGATTTTTAAAAGCTTTGAAAACCGGGATACGATTGTACATGAAATCCTTGATTTGCGCCTGCGCCCCAAACAGTACTTGCGCGAACAACAAATGATCGAGGGAAATTCTTCCATCGTGTACCGGCTACTCAATGTAGATACCCAGCGCCATGCGATTGCACTTGTTTTAAAAACAGGTGAATTAGAAGGAGATACAAAATTAGAAATTTTACAATTAGCAGATTTACGCCACCGAAATGTGATCAAATTGCTTGATCAGGATTTGAACACCTATCCATATTTTGTTATCACCGAATACGTACATGGCACTACCCTACCGGAAGCAATTGCAAAAACCGGCCCGCGACCAGCAGCACAAGCGGTAGATTGGTTGTACCAGTTAGCCGATGCATTGGACTATCTGCGGCATAAACGGATCCTGCACACGAATATGCGGCCCTCCAAAATATACATCGATGATGAATGGCAGATTATGATTTCGCCGTTCGACTTGCATCGGGTGACCACCGGAGAACACTCGTTTAACCGATACCTGGATGTTTGTCGGTATGGGAGCCCGGAATTACTGCGCCTGGATGGCAAGGGCCTGGATTTGAATGCCATGTGCGCCTCTGATCAGTATTCCCTTGGACTTTTAGGGTTTAAGATGTTGACTGGCAAGGACTTATTTGAAGGAGAAACGGTGTATGAAATATTGGAATCGCGCAAAAAATTTGCCAAAGCAGATTATCGTCGCGCCAAGTTCAATCAATTACCCAAAGAAACGTTCGATTTAAAAATCAGTGCTTCAAAAAATCTGGTAGGGGTCATGCAGCAGTTATTGCAAGAAAACCCGGCCGAACGCTACCGGGATTTACATCAGTTGTTGCGCGCGCTGCATCCTTTTACGCGGGCTGATATTCCGCGCAGCAGCCTGGCGCGCCAAAGCTACCGGCGCAGTATGGCCGTGAACAAAAGCCTGATCCGCGATTTTTACCACGAATTCACCGTACAGCATACGCCCGCACAAAGTGATTTTAGCCACTTGGGCAAACAACGGCAATCGGCTATGCTACAAATGGCCGTCGATGTACTGCTGGACATTGATGAAAAGGGCGATTTACTCAAATCGATTGCGGGCAGCAACAACCACAGCAAGTACCAAACCGCTGATTTTTCTTTATTTTTAGATGTGCTTATTGCAACCATCCAAAAAAATGACCCACAATGGACCGAAAGTGAGGCGGAAGAATGGAAAACCATTCGGGAAAAAGCCCTCACGCTCTTAGAAACACGCTAATATTACGCCTCGTTTTTGTAAACTAATCCAATAAAATACAGTTTAAATGCAAATTTTGCCCGTTTGTCTACTTTGTCTGTTGTGCTTTGCCCTGCCCGGACAGGCGACCCTTGTACTTTCGGCTCCCAACGACACGTTCAACTTGTCTTGTCCAACCTGCACCGTTGTGGTGCGCTCCATTTCTTTGAACAAGGAACAGCGCCTGAACCCAAACGATTTAAATATCCCGATCAGTTCTAATTTGCTGATGTGGCGATATTATGATGATATTTTGAAAAAAGAGGCCCTCATGAGTACGGAACCCTTTTGGACAAAAGGCGTACAACTCATTGACGAAGCGCCCGACAACATGATGCTTTCGCTGCACATCAACTTGAGTTGGTTGGATTCGAATGCCACCGAACATCAATTTCACCTCGTTTTAGCCGGATTTAACAAATCGAACCTCGCGCGTGTCCCGCTCACCGGTGTGTATGAGCTAGATTACAACGCCCCATTGCGGTTTTACGCCATTGGTCAAATTTCGGTCAATGCGAAAGAATGGGAAACCTACGAATGCCGCGACGGCTTGTTTACCTTAACCAATTTCAATTTGAAAACAGGGGCAATTGGCGGCATTTTTTCATTTTATGCCAATCGACTCGGGATGGACAAACATGGCGTATTTTTAAACGGGGTGTTTAAAAAGTAATGGGATCGAAGTTTTTTAAGCATTCGTTTGTACTGTAACGAAATACATATCCAATTCTTCCTTGTTTTTTGTGGCAATTTTGCCCCGATAATGCCACGTAAACTCCTCGGCACAAACTGCTTGTACGGCGCCACTTACATTGATCTGCCCAGGGCTGCTCGCTGCTTCCATACGGGCTGCGGTGTTGACCGTATCGCCCCAGATATCATATGCAAACTTTTTTGTACCCACAATACCCGCAACCACAGGACCGTAATGTATCCCGATGCGGGCATTGAATTGGAAACGCTGGTCGCCATGTTTCAATTCAAATTGCTGTAAAAATGCCTGCATTTGAAGCGCAGCTTTGATCATTTCTGCAGGATGATCATTTCGGTCCGACAGTCCACTGGCGCAGATATAGGCATCTCCCACCGTTTTTATTTTTTCAATGCGATAGCGTCCGATAATAGTGTCAAATTGGGAAAAACAATGATCGAGCGCTTCCACCAGCACTTCCGGGCTCAATTGTTCGGCAATTTTGGTGAATCCGACAAAATCGACAAACATGACTGTGCAGTATTCATACCGCCGCGCCGCTACTTTATTGCGTACCGTTAATTCGGCTGCGACCGCGCGGGGCAATATATTGAGCAATAACTGTTCGCTGCGGCGGCGTTTTTCTTCAATCAAAGCGTTTTTTTCGGCTAATTCACCGGCCACCCGCCTACCCGACCGCCGCATCATACTCAATGCGACAAAAAAGACCAACGCAAAACCCGATAATCCGAGCAGAATCCAGCGTAACTGCTTGTTTTGTTCCGCTTTTAGTGCGTTTTCCAGGTTCGAAATGCGCAAATTCTGTTGTTCGGAGGCCGACCGCGTTTGTGCCTGTAAAATGCGTTGTCGGGCTGTTTTCCACTGATACGCCTGGTCAAAATCCTTATTTTCAACACTTAAAGCTTCCAGGTTGTCAACTGCGCTAAATTCAATATCCGCTGCGCCCTGCTCGAATGCCACTTTCTGCGCCTGGGTGTACGCAAGAAGCGCCTTGTCTTTTTGTCCTAATTTAGTATAAATATCCCCTAAAACCAGGGCCGCTTGGGCTGTCTTTTTCTGATCGGACAAGGTAATTGCAAGTTTTTGGCAGGCTTCCGCATGGGAAATTGCACGGTTTGGCTGGTCAATCAGGTAATTGCGGGCCAGTTTGTAATGGAAATTCCATTGTACAGCAGGGTCGGAGCTGGCCGCTAATCTAGCCTCCAATTCGGTGATTGATTGTGCTTGAAGTGCTTTAAAACCGTGCACTAAACAAATAAAAACAAGAAAAAACAAATATTTTGGCATCAAAAACGCAATTACACGCTATTTTCGTTCAAAAACCGATATAAAAATGGAGCCTTGTGGGCACCGCCCGAATAACGCTTTTCAACGCGCTCCAAGATATGCAAACTCAGCATTTTACGCTGAAAATTGGTCCGTAGCAACGGGCGATCCAAAATGGTTTCGTAAAGCGCCTGCAATTCACCCATGGTAAAGGTTTCAGGCAAAAGTTTGAATCCCACCAATTTTTCGTCCAAAGAACGCTGCAGGGTTTCCAGGCCTTTCTGTACAATTTCGTTGTGGTCAAAAATGAGCTCAGGAATTGATTTGATATCAAACCAGTCACAGTATTCGGAAAACAAATCAGGCGCAGCCACCACTTTGGAAAAATCGACCAAAGCAAAATAACCCACCGTCACAAAACGCTTGAAAATCCAGTGTGAATCGGGTATTTCAAGGCCCGAAACCTGCATGAGTTTTTTATGCATCTCCGGAAAACTGCGTCCCAGCTTCCCAAAAACGTGAAACTGCTCCAGATAGATATCCTGTACACCCGTACGCACCTGCAAAATGCGCTGTGCCGCAGCATCCAAATCCTCGTCCTGCTCGATAAATCCACCCGGCAAAGCCCAGTATTCCGAATTTTTAAATTTTAACAGTAAAACCTTCAACTGCGCTTCATGAAATCCAAAAACCACACAATCAATAGAGAGCTGCGGCAGCAAATGGTTGCCGTCGGATAAAAATATTTCCGCGTTTTTCTGATGCTCCATAATAGTGAATAGTTGGCAAAAGTACTGGACTTACCCAACACGAAGGTATCGAAAGGCTATTTTCATGATGATTCGTCGATTTTCACCACATATTTTTAAAAAAATTTTGCCAAAGCGAAGAAAGCAATTACTATTGTACCATAATGATACAATAACAATTTCAAAACGAACTTTTATGCAACGTTTTCAAACCATAGCAATCTTTCTGTTGCTAAACTTTAGTCTTGCCGCACAATCCGTCGATTATCGCAGCCAGGCACAACAATTATTGGCCAAAATGACGCTCGAAGAAAAAGCGTCTATGTGTTCTGGCGCGTCTTTTTGGAGCACCAAACCCGTTGAACGCCTAGGCATTCCTTCCATGTTTATGACCGATGGCCCGCACGGTTTGCGCAAATCGGTTGGTTCCGATTTTAGCAAAAGTGTGCCTGCAACTTGCTTTCCAACGGCTTCGGCGCTGGCTTCATCCTGGGATCCAGCCCTCGCTCAACGCATGGGTGTGGCTTTGGGCCGCGAATCGCAGGCCAACGATGTGCAAATTCTGTTGGGTCCGGGTGTCAACATGAAACGCTCGCCCCTGGGTGGCCGAAATTTTGAATATTTTTCTGAAGATCCCTTTTTGGCCGGAAAAATGGCCATTGGACTCATCAATGGCGTGCAAAGCGAAGGCGTTGGTACTTCCATCAAACACTTTGCTGCCAACAGTCAGGAATTGGAACGGATGAGCAATTCATCGGAGGTCGATTTGCGCACCCTGCATGAAATCTATTTTCCTGTTTTCGAAATGGCGGTAAAAGAAGCACAGCCATGGACCGTGATGTGTTCCTACAACCGGGTAAATGGGGTGTACGCCTCAGAAAACCCGTTTTTATTGGACGAAATTTTGCGCAAACGCTGGGGATTCCAGGGTTTTGTCGTGTCCGACTGGGGCGCTGTCACCGACCGTGCAGCGGGGGTAAAAGCAGGTTTGGCCCTGGAAATGCCTGCATCGGGTGGGATGAATGACCTGAAAGTGATCGAAGCCGTGAAAAATGGTAGTTTGACCATGGCACGGCTCGATGCGGTGGTGTTGGATTACCTGACCATTTTATTAAAAGCCAAAGCGGCGCATAAGCCCGATGTGAAGGTTGATGTAGCTGCGCACCATGCCTTGGCACGTGAAATTGCGGGAGAATCGGTCGTTTTATTGAAAAATGAGCAGGCTACCCTACCCTTCCGTGCATCGTACAAAGAAATTGCCGTGCTGGGTGCATTTGCTAAAAGCCCGCGTTATCAGGGTGCCGGTTCGTCGCTGGTACAACCGACCCAACTGTCCAACGCCTGGGATGCCTTGCAGCGCGATCATGGTAAATCGACCCGATTTACGTATGCGGCCGGATACACACCGGAGGCTACCACGGATGATAAACTGATCGCAGAGGCCGTTGCAGCGGCTAAACAAGCCAATTTGGCGGTGATATTTGCCGGATTACCAGATAGTTATGAGTCGGAGGGCTTTGACCGCATCGGACTTGATTTACCCGCATCGCACAATCGACTGATCGAGGCCGTTGCAGCGGTACAACCCAATGTGGTGGTGGTATTGCTGAATGGATCTGCTGTTGCCATGCCTTGGGCGGGTAAAGTGAAGGCGATTGTAGAAGGCTGGCTGGGTGGCCAGGCGGGTGGCGATGCATTGGCCGATGTGCTGAGTGGCAAAGTAAACCCTTCCGGAAAATTGTCGGAAAGTTTCCCGGTACGCATCGAAGATACACCGGCGTTTCCTGATTTTCCGAGCAGAGACGGTGTAGCGCGGTATGGTGAAGGGGTATTTATCGGCTACCGTTATTATAACACCAAGCAAATCAAGCCCTTGTTTCCGTTTGGCTTTGGCTTGAGTTATACCCAATTTGAATACAGCAAGTTGGAATTGGACCGCAAAAGTATAAAAGACAATGAAACCCTGACGGTGCGTTGTACGGTAAAAAATACGGGTAAAGTGGCGGGCAAAGAAATCGTGGAGTTGTATGTGCATGATGCCCAAACCGGTATTGCGCGGCCGGAACAAGAATTGAAACGATTTGAAAAGGTAAGTTTGGCACCTGGTGCTGCTCAAACGGTTACTTTTCAACTCAACTTCCGCGATTTTGCCTATTTTGATGTGCGTACCAACGACTGGCAAATTCAGCCTGGCGCGTTCGAAATTCGGGTGGGTGGCGCTTCCGACAATTTGCCTTTAAAGCAAAATGTGGATATTCAATGGTCTAAAATACCGGTGGTTAAATTGAGCCGTACTTCTATGTTGAAAGAATTCCGGGATCATCCGAAAGGCAAAGCGTTTTACGACAATACAATCGGTGGTATGGTTCCGCCCGATTTGGATGCAGCATCGAAGGAAAAAGTGAAGGCTAGCATGGCTGCGTTTTTGAACGATATTCCTGTTTTTAAAATGGTGGCAATGTCGGGCGGCAAGTTTACCGAGGCGGCGCTGGAAGGCGTTTTGCAGATGGTGAATAATTAATCTAAACCAAGATTTAAATGGATTTGAAGGATGGATGGATAAAAAATTGATTTTCAATGAATTAGGAGCCAACTGCTTTCATATCCATTTATGCAGGTTGTGACCTATAAGAGCGTGGGCTTTTATGGGTCACAATTTTTGTTATGCTAAGAAATACACGCCCAAAGCCAACAACGGCAACAAGCCCTGTATCCAAAAGATCTTTTTGTCGGCGGTAATGCTGCCGTAAATACCAGCAATTGCTACACAGGAAAGAAAAAACACGGCTACATTTCCCGACCACACTGGATCGCTGATAAACAAAGACCAAAACAAACCGGCCGCCAAAAAGCCGTTGTACAAACCCTGGTTGGCGGCTAGAGCGCGGGTGGGTTCAAATAAATGCGCTGGCAAGGTTTTGAACACTTTCGGCCCTCGGGTGGTCCAGCCAAACATTTCCAGCCACAGGATGTAGCAGTGTTCTAGGGCGATTAGGACGCATAGTATTTTGAAGAAGATCAGCATATAAACCAAGATTAAAGTAGATTTGAAGGATCGATGGATAAAAAAACGATTTTCAGAGGATTAAAATCCAGCCGTTTTGTAACCACCTTGCGTTGGCTATATTACAGTTTATTGATTAATTCGATGGTTGCCTGGCGAATTTGATTCATTTCGAGGTTCAAATGCTCCAAGCTTAAGGTACCACCTATCTGATCAAACTCCATTTTGGAGAAGCGACCAATCAGTTGGAAACAGGTATTTTTAATGTTTTGATCGGTGGTTTGATCATGGACAGAAAAAAGGACGCTTCTTATTTCGTTTTTGCCCACTAATTCGAGCAACGATCGTTTCCTAACATCAGTGTCTGCCTGATTTTGCACTGGATTGGAAGTCGAATTATTATTGATGGTATTGATATTATTCCCCCCATTGTTGACGATATTATTGATCGTACCGTAGTTCTTATTTTCCATGGCTGATTTCGTTTAATTATTGATTGTATTGGTATTTTGACCACCATAATTGTATATATTATTGGTGGTCATATTGGTAATGAAATTATTAATAGACCGTTCAATCGTTTCAAAATACAATTGATGCTCTTTGAGGTAGTTTCTCAAAGTTTCCGTTACTACTTCTATTGAAGCGCTGTAAAATGAGTCCAAATCATACTGTTCAAAAGAGTTTTCTACTTCTCGATTAATCTGACAACGAAGACTATAAACATTTTTAAAATAAGGGTATATCCAAAAAAGAATCGTAATTGGACTTACCATTACAAAATAGAGAATGTCATACCATTTCCCGATACCTAAGGTATACGTTTCATGATGCAAAGCAACCGTTTTTCCAACGAGTTGGTAAGTCACCATGTTGGTAATAATTGCTCCATTGGTACCAGTAAAAGACGATTTTAAAAAACCACGGCCCGTTTTGGGACGATCCTGATCAAATACGCCCACAACAGCAACCACATGCTTGCCCCCCATGGGGTTGTCCGTTAAAAGATTTTTAAAATCTTCAATTAAACGTTGGATTAGACCATCTGCAAAACTTCTGCTTTCTTCTACACTCCAGCCATCTTTTACCCGAATAGGGAAAACATAAGCACGCGCTAGTTTGCCGTATCGAAAAAAGATATTATCATCTTTAAAATACTCATCTCCTGTTGTAATTTTATCTACTTCTGTAACATACGCATAATAGGTAAATGCCATGATTAGTATAAAAAGGCCATAGCCAAAATAGAAATACCAGTATGGGTAAATTAATACCAAGCAAACAAATATTTTGAGAAACTTGGGTTTAATATTAAGTAATTTAAATAAACGAAACATATCCTTAAACGGTTTGGTGTGCAGCAAACATAAATAAAAAGTTATATATTCAAGTACTGCAAATAAATATTTTATTTTGTTTAATGATTTACGATTAAAAAAAACCATCCAATACCACGCAATGAAGCGGATACTGGATGGTTTATATTCAACTTAAAGCGGTAGTGAAAACGGCTGGTTTCTAATCCATTGAAAATCAATTTTTTTTATCCATCCATCCTTCAAATCCACTTTAATACTGGTATAACCTATTGTTGCACAATCATTTTTGCAACCTTCCCATTGGCAAAATGCACAAAATAACAGCCATTTGGCAAATGCGCTACCGACATTTTATTGGTGTTGTTTTGTTGCGCAACCAATTGTCCGGCAACATTATATACTTGTACATCTTGTGTCCGGTTGAACGTAACCAAGCCGTTGGTTACGGGGTTCGGGAACAAGAAATCGGTGGTTTCCGTCAAAACATCTTCTGTATCCGTGGTGATATTTTTCACTTCAAAAATGGCCAGGGTGCCGCTCAATTCATTGGCGGTTACGATGTAGAATTTACCATTTGAAGCCGGTACAAAAATGATGCCTTCCGGACCATTATCCCCGGCATATTGGGTGTTATCGCGGGAGTTTTTATAATCTACAAAAACGGGATTGGCAGGATCTTCAATATCGTACACCATCACACCACCTACGCGTTCGAGCACGACAAATGCATGCATGCGGTCATTCACGCGAGCCAACGTAACACCTTCAGGTTCAGGACCTTTTGCTCTACTCCGACCTTTTGGTGCATTTCCTTCATTGTCGGCATTAAAAATAGGTGCAGTGTACGGGTCTGCTGCGGTGATCTGCTCGAAATCATCGCCGCTATCAAATACCAGAGAACCATTTGCTGCATTCCAAATGGAAAAAGAACGGGCACCTACCGCATACAATTCGTCAAAATCACCATCACCATCGGTGTCTCCCTGTAAGTTGGAGATGCGGAAACGGCCCATGTTGTGGTTTTCTTTCAACACCGCTGCATTCGGGAAAGCCGTCGAATCAAGCAGGGTGGTTGCAGCACCAACGGTTGTACGTTCGTTCAAACCGGCGTATTCTTTTTCATCGCCCTCATTGGCGGTCACCAGGTACGTATTACCATTTACCACATAATTGGTTATAGCATCGGGCAAATAGAAGCCCTTCACCGGCCAATTAGCGATGTGTACGAAGCCGCCCTGATCTGAAAGATCCAAACCATTTCCGGCTACGCTGTAATCTTTCGTACCCAGCGGTGCAACAGCGGTAAAAGTCTTGGTCGTCAGGTCCAACACCGCTACAGCATTGTTTTCCTGCAAGGTTACCCAGGCCGTTTTTGAATCGGTAGCAATGGTAATGTATTCTGGTTCAAAGTCTTGCGCCATGGTGCTGCTTGCCTTCAGGCGACGAACACCGGCTGCGATCAAGGCATTTGCCTGGGCGTTAAATGCGGTGAAATCGACCGTTGTAACATTGGCTTGCGTCAAATTGGCAATGCCGCCTTCGATGTTGATAATACTAACAGAGCCTTCCGGGTCGTTGGTGTAAGCATCGTTGGGTTGGCCTTCATTGGCGGTCAGTACCGATTTGCCATCGGGTGTAAACGTAATCATATCGGGCAACGCACCCACTGTTACTTGTTTCAAAAACACGCCATCCGTATTGAAAAACACGACGGATCCATTTTCCTGTTCGTTGTTGATACCAGGCACAGAAACCGCTACGACGCCGTTTCTTGCTGCGATGCTGGTGATGCCGGTACCGTAGGAACTTACGTCAATTTGTTGAATCGTCAACGGATTTTCAGGGTTGGCAAAATCGACAATATCAAATTTTTTCAAACCGGTGCTCAGGGTAAACAAACGCTTCGTGCCGGGGTCGTAGGTAACGATTTCGGCAAGGCCGCTCGCATCATCCGGATTCGGTACGGTATAACGCGCTTTGAATTCCAGTTCGATGGATTTAGTTGCTGCAGGTGCCTGACGATCATTGTCGCGGATATAGATGGTGTAATACGGGCTGCCGTTGATGGCCACGCCGTTGGCTTGCTCCAGCGCCAATACAAAATATTCGGCTTGCTCATCCAGGTTGTCATTCACAACCGGAATGGTGATGGTGCGTACGGGTGCCGAGTTTCCATCCAGGGTAATTGTTTGGTTGGCAAAAGTGATATCTTCTGTTCCTGCGGTACTGAATTTACCTGTTTTTAAAACCAGGTTTACGCTTGCGGTAGATGGATTGCTGATCTGCAAATTGAAGGAAACACTGCCCGCTGTTTCTGCTACAGAAGTAAATCGATTGGCAAATGCGATGCGGGTAACATAGCTAAACGTAAAAGTATATGCCCCAACCATGCTGCGGTTATCGGTATCTTTCAGTCCCACTACCGATAAGGTATAACTTGCGCCGTTCAAAAATGGCGTGCCGTAGGTAAGTACCAGGGTGTCGCGCACACTGCCATTGTTGCTTTTGTTTACGCTAACCAAACCTGCGATGCCCGTATAATTGGCCAAATTAGCAACCGAAATGGCATCCATATCGCGGTTAAACACCAATTGCAGGCTGGTTTGGCTCAAAACTGCCGCACTTACAACTTGTGGCGGACCAGGGAATGCCCAGGCAGGCCATACCTGTGGGGGCGTACCGGCACCAACGCCATTCCAGTTGGCTGGATTTAAAATGGAGGCGCGCAATTCGGCTACCGTACCGTCTTGAATTCCAGAATAGTACCCATTTACGGTGTTACCGGCCGTGTTGCCAGGCGCGGTGCTCAGGTTTATTGCGTTAATACCATCGGCAAGGTTGCCCGGAATTTTGGAAAAACTACCATTACAAACCGTGTTTGCAGCCAACCATGCATTGGAACTTAAAGCCGTGATATAGGAAGGTGCATCGGGTGTGCCGGTATACACGATTACCTGATCACCCCCAGAACTCAATCCAAAAGTAGAGCCCGTTACAGTGCCAACGCTGGCGGTACCGGCATCGTTCTGAATGATAAATACGGTACCCGATGGTATAATGCTGGCAGGGGAAGTCCAAACTATTCCGCCAGCGCATTGCGCCGGTGTGTTGTCGGTGTATTTTGCATCCGTCAGGTTAATTTTAGTGCCCGGCAAAATGTCTATAAAAGTCAAAAATGCAATTTCATCGCCGGTTGCGGTGGCATTCATGCGGTAAGCTACCGGTACTAAATCACCAGCCTGAAACACCGTTTGAGGTGAAATGGTGGTAAATCCTGCCGATTGAAAGTTTGTTACAGCGTTATTCGACGCATCCTCAACAGTATTAGGCAACAACACAACGAAGTATTGTACCGCATTTTCCAAAGTAGTATTAGGTACCAAGGTGATTACTTTGCCGGCAATGCTTCCTGTAAATGGCACAGCAGCACCATTCAAACTGTCGCGGCGCAAGGCAACGATATTTAGGAGGTCTGCATTGCTGATGGCAGCATCTGATACCAACCGCACATCCTCATTGAATGTGATCGTTGGCTGAACGGATGTACTTACATCTAAGGTACCATTTACGGGCGAAAACTGAACAATGGGCGGCGTATTATCGGCGCCAAACGTATTGCCCTCCAAGGTAATATTGTCAAATCGGTTGTTGCCGACCAAGCCACCCGAACCCTGGGAGAAGGTAATGCGCAATCCAAAATTAGGGTTGTTGTTTACGCCTGTAATACCCGAAAAATCAAGGGTTTGTACGGTAGGATCGCCATCAATAGGTGCAATAACCGTCAAGGAATCATATGCAAGCCCATCTAAAGTGTATTCAATTTTCTGCGTACCAGCGCCCGATCCAGAGCGACGGGTGCCGTATTTTACCACAATTTGCTGATAGCCGGTGGTAGGCAGTGCAAAAACAAGCGTACCACCGATCGGATTATTAAAACGGAGATGCGACAAGGCGGCATCTCCGTTTCGAGCATTCGGATTGGTTACTTCAAAACCAGAACCAGTATTTCCTGTAATTGGAATTAAACTGGCCCCTCCTTGAATATGCACAATAGATGCACCGCTTACCAAACTCAAGCTTGGTGCAAGCAACGTAGCTTCAGATGTTGAAACATTAAAATTCCAGTAATGTACCAGTGTTTGAGCAGATCCAATCTGAGCAACAAGGCCCAGCAGCAACATGCAAAGTAATTGTATTGTTTTTTTCATTACGCAAGTTTTTAGTTACAAAATTGCGTAAAATTACATTGGCAATATTAACCCTGTGTTAATCTGAAGCGGTGAACAACCTGCTTTTTGCGGTATTTGACCAAAAAAATCATGCATTTAGCCCCTATTTTTGCATTTTAAATTCATCCATGCGCGAACATCAACGACAAATTGTCCTGCATGTGCTAGCCAGTCTGGCATTTTTATCCCTGCCTTTGTTATCAGAAGTATTTTCTGATCGTCACGAGGACGGATTTGCATTTTCGTATTGGATGATGCGGGATTTGCTTGGATATACCCTGGCCCTGGCTTATTTCTATTTGAATTTTTTGGTACTGGTACCGCGCTTTTACTTTAGCCGGCGGTATGGATGGTTCCTGTTGTGCACCTTGCTTTGTTTCGCCGTCATCGTCATGTTGCCGGAAATTTTGTTAAAATTCCCAGAATCCACCGGTTTTCGGCCACCCGGACCATTGCGTGGCCCCAAACACGGCAAATTATGGTGGCATATCATGAGTCATCATTTTTTGCGGTTTGTACTGGCTTTTTTCATTGCGCTTTTACTGCGCATCAGCCTGCGTTTACGGCAAACCGAACAAGAAAGAACCCAATCGGAGTTGTCGTTTTTGAAAGCGCAAATCAACCCGCACTTTTTATTCAACACCCTCAATACCATTTATTCCCTGGCCATTCAGCAATCGGAAGATACGGCTGCAGCGGTGGTCAAGTTGTCGGGTATGATGCGGTATATCACCAGCGAATCCCAACAGGATCAGGTATCTATAGAAAAAGAATTAGACTATATTCGGAATTATGTGGATTTGCAACGCATCCGTTTCGGGGATACCGTTGCTGTTGATTTTACCATTGCGGATATTCTGCCAGCCCAACAAATTGCGCCATTGATCCTGATTCCCTTTATAGAAAACGCCTTTAAACACGGGGTAAACCCGGAGGCCCATTCAAGTATCCGGATACACCTATATATACAAGAAGGCGTGCTGAACATGGAGGTTCAAAACAACAAGGTGCCCGTGCAGGCAGGCAGCGAATCTTCCACCGGATTAGGCATCCAAAATACCCGAAACCGATTGGAATTGCTGTATCCGGGCCGGTTTGAGTTGCAAGTCAAAGATACCGAACAACAATTTAGCGTCCACCTTTCTATTCAATTGCAACTATGATCGCTATTGCACTCGATGACGAACCACCTGCGCTGAAGGTTTTGGACCATTTTTGCCAGAAAACAGGGCAGGTGCATTTGATCCAAACCTTTACGAAACCCAAAGATGCTCAACAATACCTGGCAGAAAACCCCGTAGACTTGTTGTTTTTGGACATACAAATGCCTTCGGTGAGCGGTATCGATTTTTATCGAACGATTCATGCCGAACCGATGGTCATTTTTACAACAGCATACAGTGAATTTGCCGTAGAAGGCTTCAACCTCAAGGCCATCGACTACCTGCTCAAGCCTTATACCGAAGCGCGTTTTGTACAGGCCATCGAAAAGGCGCACGATTACCAGCAATTCCAACAATTGCAAGCCCAAAACACCGACCCGAGCATCCTCATTCGAGCCGATTACAGCATGGTAAAAGTACAAATTGCGGATATTTTGTATATTGAAGGCCTCGACGATTATCTGAAAATTCACCTCGAAAACAAACAACGCATCGTGGCCCGCATGACCATGAAAAACCTGTACGACAAATTACCCGCCACTGATTTTGTGCGGGTGCATCGTTCCTTCATTATTCCAAAACGCCGCATCGAAAATGTGCGCCGAAAAGTGATTACCCTGGCTGGTGTGGAAATACCCATCGGGCGCACGTATGAACGGGCGTTTTTTGAGGAGTGGAAGCCTTGAGCCCTCCTATTTCCCCAACCCCAATGCCTCCAACACCTTGTAAAACACCGCTGTATTTTCATACACGCCCGTAAACAATTGCGCGCGCGGGCCATACGCAAATACGGGCACCGGCGTTGCGGTATGATCATTGGTCGAGAACTGTCCGCTCACATAGCCGGTTTTATAATCGCCATCCAACAAGGTAAGGCCGCCGGTTTCATGATCGGCAGTAACAATAACGAGGGTTTCTCCATTTTGATCGGCAAAAGCCATCGCTTTCGCTACAACCTGATCAAAATCAGCCACTTCTGTCACTACATAAGGCAGTATATTGGCATGTCCGCCATAATCAATTTGGGCACCTTCCGCCATCAGGAAAAAGCCTTCCGGGTGGGTAGCCAGGAGGGATAAGGTTTTTTCAAAGGCTGTTTGCAGCCAGATACCCCGTCCATCGCGCACCGATTTGCCTGCCACCGGGTCGGAAACCACCCATTGGCGTTTCAAATCCAACACATCTGAGGGCTGTTTTACCACCGTATAGGCGGGTAACAGATCCTGCAAAGGCCGGTCTACATCAGGCGGGCTACCCATGATAATATCAATGCCCCCATTTTGTAGGTCGTGCACCACTGCCTCCCGGTTGCTGCGGTCGCTTTGGTGGGCATAAAAATCGGCTGGGGTCGCATCACTCAAATCGCCCGAAGTTAATAGGCCTGTTTTTAGTCCTTTTTGCTTTAAAATACTGGGTAATAACACCAAGGGTTGGCCATTTGCATCCACCCCAACGGAGCGGTTGCGGGTTTTGATGCCCGATGAAAATGCCGTGGAGCCTGGCGCCGAATCAGTGATATAACTATCAAACGAACTGGTTTTGGATAAACCACTAAACCGCATATTGAAAATATTCAAAGCGCCCCGATTGGCCGTGTAAGCAGCATGTAAATGCGCCAACCCCATACCGTCCCCGATCAACAAGATCACATTTTTCACCCGTCCTGTGCCGCCGTCATTGCGGTAAGCAGGCTGGTAACAAGTATAAGGTGCGTCGGTTGGAAGGTATTCGCGGTCAGTAAGTGTTTGCATAAAAGTACCAGCAGGTTCGATCAAATCCGTATTTATCCAATCAATTTTTAAACGCATAAACTGATGCCAGGCATTGACCATATCCGGTGCATTCCAAAAACGCACCCGACGCCCTTGTGCATGCGCCCGCGCAATCACCGAATCCAGGCGGTGTAACTCGGTGTTGGTCAGCACACCTTTGCCATTCCACTGGGCATATTCAGCAAAATTGCCGCTCAACATCCCAATTTTTGACATGATTTCCGGCGAATAAGTATCCTCCAGGTTTCCATCAAATAAAATAAAGGCCGGGTAGTCCCGAAATGTGCTCACGGGCGGCTTGTTGCCGCTGATCAGGATTTTCACATGGCGGTTGCCCGTAATATCCGGGTAGCGGTTCAGTAATTTGACCAAAGCAGGCAAGGTACTGGTCCCTTCCGTCTTCAAATCGATCATCAATTGCAGGTTGCGGCTGGTATCGGCGCTCAGGTGGCCCTTGTACTTTTCGATGCAGGCGCGCAACGGATCGAGGTATAAAGTGGCCAAATCGCGCTTCGGATCCAATTCCGAAACCTCATGGGCAACCAATATTTTATTTTGAATGAAAAAAATATCTGCCTCCATCGAACCAAAACCATGGTTGTATGCATCCCAAAAGGGAAATGCCTGCTGGTAATCGTTGTGGGAATGCAAATGATAAGTCCGGTATTGAACCGGTTGGGCCTGGGCAACAAAAGCGCAGCACACCCAAAGGAGCGGAAGTAGACGTTGGTAAAACATAGCGCTCAAAGATAGGGGATCATCTTTGAGCGCTGTTTTAACCGTAAATTATCTTAATATCAATTTTTCACAAAGTTCACCGCAAAACGCTGTCCGTCGGCAGTCCAAAGTTCCAACACATACAAGCCTGGGGTTGCTTTTTCCGACATTTGCAGTGCTTGTGGTTGCATATCGGCCAAAATAGCCTGGGTTTGCACGGTTTGTCCGATACTGTTCAGGATACGTACGTTCAACTCCTGACCATTCCAGGGCGATAAATCGACAAACAACAAGCCAGTGGTAGGGTTCGGGTACAACAATAAAGTAGCCTCCCGATCCAATACAACAGATGGCTCCGAATTTTCATTGCGGCTTTGCACCGATGGCGTGATGCCAATTGGACAATTAAAGGTGTTCAAATAAGCATCGTAACTCAATTGTGGCGCCAAACGGGTGCTCAAATTGAAAAAGGTCGGCCGAATTTGCTTGGGCAAGGTAAACGAGAAGGTCGCTGATTGTCCGTTTGCAATGCTGTCGGCACCCGATTTGAAGCGAATGGAGTAAAATGGCGCAAAATTCGGGTTGCGCACACTATAAGCCTTGCCTTCAGGCGTATTGTAGGTCGTATTGTTGCCCGGACTAACGGCTGTGATGCCTGAAGGCAATTCAATGGCCGTATAAATCAATTTATTGCTGCAATTGTTGGTCACCCGCATCGTGTAGGTGTATTGATTGATGTTGTTTCTCGTGATGCTCAACAATTCATATTTAATACAAGCCGTATTTTTTACATCGCAGGCCAATTCTTCCCGGATTTTTACCGTAAAGCAACAAGTTGCAGTGGCATTGCAATAATCACTGACCACAAAACAAACCTGCGAAGTACCGATGGGAAATGCCGCGCCAGATGCAAGGCCGCTTTGCAATTGCAAATCAATGCCGTCGCACAAACAAGTACTGCTGGCGGTTGGTTGGTTGTAATTTACCACCGTTGCACCGGAACCCGGTAACACCTCAAGTTCAAGGTTGGCTGGACATTGAATACTCACCTGCGAAGGTTGGGGCGCGGTGTAAGCCAACGTATAGGTGATCAAGGTATCACAATCCGCACCTAAACCGGGCAACACACCGTTTACGATACCTGGTGTGGTATAGGTCTGATTATCAATGACGACCGTTTGTCCAGGGCAGAAATGAATGGTCGAGTCTTTAGTAGCTTGTGGAAGCAGATACAACTCCAGGCGCAACAAGGTATCGCATGCCAGCCCGTTGTTGGAGGGAAGCGTGTCAATAATCAATCCAGGCTGGGTGTACACTTGCCCATTGATGGTGATGGAACCACCGGGACAGATATAAGCGGTGTCAAAACGGAAAGGTTTTGGCAATTGATTTATAAAATAGAAAACAATGGTGTCGCAACCGGCACTGGCAGCCACGGTATCCCGCGCCAAACCAGATTCGGTATAATCCACCCCATTGATCGTGACAACCGAGCCTGGACAAAAATAAACTTCTTCTTCCCGGGTCTGGTAAGGCAGTTTGGTAATCGTAAATGTTACGACCGTATCGCAGGCATTGCCCACCGTTGCAGGAATGGTATCGGTAAAAATACCACCATCTGAAAACGGAAAGCCGTATACGTCAATCGTTTGGCCTGGACATAAGGTGCCGCTTTTGGATAAAACAGGCAATTGATTGACGGTTACAGACACAATATCGGTTTGTTTCCCACCACATTCATCGGTGATGGTGAGCGCAAACAGGCCACTTACTTTTGTGATGATGGTGTCATTCGACGAACCATTCGACCATTGGTACTTATAAAAAATAGGCCCTTGGGTCAGAACTGCAGATTCTCCAATACAAATACTGCGGTCTGCGCCTAAATCAAGGGTCGGAAAAGCAGGCAATTGCACCACAAAACTGTCGAGGTTGTTGGCATAATTGCACTCTTCCAAATCGGTTACCGGAAAATCATCGAACGAAAAGGGCGTACTCAACACCCCGTCAAAATTGACTACAGCGAAAATTTGTGCCCCATTTTTGGCAAAAGCAGCCCCAAATTCCGCTTCCAGATTGAACAAACTTGCGGTGAAACAAGAATCCTGGGTATTCGGACTAAAATTGAAATTCCCCAGGAAGTTGGCAGCGCCTGTTATAGGATTGGCATCATAAAAGGCCACAGCGATTTCGGCAGGTAATGCGCCACCGTCTAAATCACAAATCTGCAAGTTCAGATTTACTGTACCTGCTGCGCAACTGGTGTTTTCAAGTTTTAAAACTAAATCATTGCCGGCAGGACAAGGATCTGGAACCACACAATCGGGACACAAAAACTGCTCAAACAATTCGGAAACGACCGGCGAAAGGTTGTTGCCCGTTGCAATTGCGGTGCTCAATTTCGGGGTAAGGGTAATGTCTTGCCGTAAAGTATCCAAAATGTCCTGAAAATCCAGATCAATGGGCTCCAAATAAGCACAGGAATCCTTCAGGGTGCCATCTTGTTGCAAACGCAAGAGAAAAACATCATTTAAACCACTGGCTGTGGAACCTGTAAATATGTATGAATCCCCCAAAGCAAGCGCTTGCGCCGGACCAAAAGCACGGGGCGTAGGGGCTCCCGCTGGGCCGTACACCAACCGATTGGCCCAAACTGGAATACCGTCCTTGTCTGTTTTAATAAAAAAGTAGGCATTGGATGCCAATTGGCCATATACCAAATACCCTGATGCGTCAGAAAGCAATTTAAACGTATTGCCTGGCACCTGAAAACGCTTCAGCCAAATGCGATTGCCTTGTAAATCCGATTTTTGTAAAAAGAAAACGGAATTCGAGGTGGCTTGATTGACACTATCATTCCCTTCGTATAAAGTGATGAGCGATTGACCATCTACCAACAAATCACGGCCAAAAAGGTCGCCTACAGCATTGGTGTCCAAATGATTGATTTGGCTCCAAACCGGATTGCCATTGAACAGGCTAAATTGAGTGAGCAATTGCCGGCGGCTTGCATCCAGCACACCCGCCCGTACCGTACTGGTGCCCGTTCCATATAAGGTGTTATCATCGTACCAAAGCAACTTGTTCAGCACGTCGGCGCCCTTAAATTCGTATCGTTTAGATAAATTTGCAATAATATTACCTGAATTACGATCAATTTCAAGTATTTCTGCATCCAAATTGCCGTTAGAGGGCGTCGGATTTTGATAATACAGGTAGTTACCACCTGCACCGTTTTCCAATATCCCAACCGATGTAGGGTTACTGCTGGTGATGGTTTTAGTCCAAAGCATCACGTTATTTTCCGGATTATATCGAAAAACAAAACCTTTCCGCTGGTCGGCAACCAAACCCTGGATCCCACAACCAATAAGCAAACCCTCTGCGTCTTCAAAAATTTCAGTTGGTGTAACCGGCTCAAAAATACTGACCGCAAAATCGCGCAGCCAGATCACTTCACCCGACGTATTCATTTTTTGGATAAAAGTGCGCCCTGCCTTCCGACCAGTCAGGTACAAATTTCCGTCGCTGCTTTTGGCAATGGCCGTACCCAGTTCTGTTTGGTTTTCACGTCCGAACACTTTAAAGAAAGACTTTGGATGGCAATTGCAAGCAGCAGCGTTGGCTACATTGTCCAATACCTGCAAACGGTAGGTAAAGTTCGTATCCACGTTATTACCGCCACTGACCAACACCTTAAAGGTATCGGCGCTGCTGTAATTGGTACCGTGGAGGGTGATTATTTCGCCAGGACAAAGCATAATGTCACGCGTCAATTGAATCTGACAGAAAGCCTGGATGCTGTTCAAAACAAAGAACAACAGTACAATAGATCGGGAAAAGGTAAATTTCATAGGAGATTAAGATTTTGGTGATGCTTCCAAAGGTAATTGGAAGAGAATGACTGCAAGGTACAAAATGGGGATGTGTCGCAAATGCGACGGTTGGTCAAACCTTTAATAAATTGTTGGTAAACAGCCAGGAGGCGAAATAATATACACTTAAAAAATATATTACTTTTTTGTTTTAAAAATAAAGCAATTATAAAACATTTTATTTTATCTTTGCAGCACACTAAAACACTTAAACTTATGTCAACTCAAGCAGTAGCCGAGCGCTTTTTCGAATTAGCCACGGAAGGAAAGTTCGAACAAATCCTCACCGAATTATTCCACCCCGATGCAGCAAGCATTGAGCCTGAAAACGCCCCTTTCCAATCTGTAAAAGGCTTGGACAACATCATCAAAAAAGGCCAGGAATGGCATGATGTAACGGAGGAAATGCACGGCGGTTACACCAATGCACCCATCGTTGCGGGTAACTTTTTCGCTTGCACCATGGGCATGGATGTAACGATCAAAGGCCAGGGTCGAATGCAAATGGATGAAGTCGCCGTGTATGAAGTGCGCGATGGCAAAATTATGAAGGAGCAATTCTTTTATTAATTGAGGTTCCGCAGCGGCCCCATGTATGCGTTGCGTGCGTACATGGGGCGCACTTTTCGATAAAACAGGTCGAATTGTCGAAAAAATGGATTAATCGCCAATATTTTTTGGTCTTTTGGGGTTGTTAAAACCTGCTATGAAACAACTACAAAACTTCTTTTTGTTCTGCTCCGGGGTAGAACTTTCGTTGCTGGATCGCTGTCCATCGGATCGCAACAAATACATGGGCATCGGCGCTACGGTATTTTTCACCGGCGTATTGGCGTTTTTCTCTTCCAGTTTTGCCTTGTACACCATCTTTGATTCCTACTTTTTCGCAGCAATTTTCGGCCTGGTGTGGGGTTTGATGATTTTCAACCTCGACCGCTACATTGTGCTAAGCATGAAAAGTTTTGGCAAATGGTGGCGCGACTGGCTGGTAGCCCTGCCCCGTATTGCGCTCGCGGTATTGCTGGCGTTGGTCATATCCAAACCCCTGGAAATGAAGATTTTTGAAAAGGAAATCAAGGCCGAATTGGTGATGATGGAACAAGAAGTGTTCAAACAACAGGAAGACCAGTTGAAAACCCGTTTTCAAACTGGTTTGGATGATGCAAGGGCACAAATCGCCCTTTTAAAAGCAGAAATAACGCAAAAAGCAGCCTTGCGTGATACGCTTGTGCGGCAGGCCGTGCAAGAAGCAGATGGTACAGGAGGTTCGGGGAAAAAGAACCTCGGCCCGATTTACCGCGCCAAATTAGCCGCTGCTGAAAAAGCAGAAGTAGAGTTACAACAAACCCTAGCGACCAATCAACCGCTTATTTTGGAAAAAGAAAAGGCCAATCAAGCCCTGGAAACAACCATTCAAACGGAAACAGCGGGTTTGCAACGTTCTAAATACGACGGTATCGCGGCACGTATGGAGGCACTTTCCCGTTTGGGAGGACGCAGTCTGGCATTTTTATACGCCAGTTTGTTCATTACCCTATTGTTTGTTGCCATCGAAACGGCACCGATCTTGGTCAAATTGATATCCTACCGCAGCCCCTACGATTATTTGCTGCACGAGCATGAGCACGTATTTGAAATGGCTACCCGGGAATCAACCACCTTGCGCGCAAATGCCATTAACTTTAAACTAAAATTTGATACCGAAACAGGACAACACCTGATCGTTTCAAGCATTGCGATGGAAAAAGCGCTGATCGATCACAAACTCAAAGAAAAACTGGAGGAATTGAAAAACAAACCGTTCGATTGGAAATGGTCGCCTAAAACCAGTGCATAAGCCCCATTAGAACAGGTTTTGAGCAACTGATTGAATCATTCAATTGCTCAGAACCTATTGGACTTGTTGCGATGAGGCGTATAAATGCTTTATGCTTCCGTTTTTGGCGTTTTTTTACCAAATTTTGCCTGAAGGAACGCAAAAACTACCGGCAAAACAGAAACCCCAATGATCCCAAAAACAACAATTTCAAAGTTGTTTTTAATAATCGGAATCTGGCCAAAGAAGTAACCTGCCAGCGTAACACCTGTTACCCATAAAATACCACCTACCACACAATTGAACATAAAGCGGCGGTATTTCATATTGCCAACACCCGCCACGAATGGAGCAAACGTGCGCACGATGGGAATAAAACGTGCCATAATCAGTGTTTTACCGCCGTGTTTGTCGTAAAACTCTTGGGTTTTGGTAATATAACTCCGTTTGATAAACCAATAATCACGGGTAAAAACACGGTTACCCAGGTATTTGCCAAAAAAGTAATTCGTATTATCGCCCAAAATCGCAGCCGCAAACAACAACGGAATCAGCAGCCAAATATTGAGAATGCCCGTTTTGGCCACCAAGGCACCTGCGGCAAACAACAGCGAATCGCCCGGCAAAAAAGGCGTTACGACCAACCCGGTTTCACAAAAAATAATCAGTGCCAAAATAAAATAGGTTTGCCACTGGTATTGGGTCAATAAAGCTTCCAGGTGTACATCCAGGTGACGGATAAAATCAAGCAGCTGCGTCAACAAATCAAGCATGTTATGGTGTTTAAATGCCGGTGAAAGCAAATCAATTAAACGTTGTGGTGCATTTTTGAACGGCGCGAAGATAAAACAAGTTTATTATCTGTTGCGCCTTCGAGCCATTGTTCCCCATGCCTAAGCAAGAACGATGCCGACAAAACAAACATTCCTGGCCCACCCGTATGTAAATACCTAAAATAAAGCATCCGCTGTTTACCTTTGTGGCGAAATTAAACGCATGATCCAATTATTCCGTCCTGGTCCTTCCGACCCAGCAAGCGATGAGGCTTTGCTGGCACAATACCGTTTGTCCGGGGAGGCACGGTATTTGGGACAATTGTACGAACGCTACATGCCGATGGTATATGGTGTTTGCGTAAAAATTTTGAAAGATACCGGCCTGGCAGAAGATGCTGTGATGGCCATTTACGAAACCCTCGATCGCAAAGTACATGACCACACGATCGAATCGTTTCGAGGCTGGCTGTATGTGCTGGCACGCAACCATTGTTTGATGGAATGGCGCAAAAAACAACGCCGGCCCACCGATTTACACGCACCCGAAAACATGGTATTTTACGATGCCATCGAAAGCCCTTTTGAAGTAGAGTTGCCCGGTACCAATCAGTCCCTGCAAAAATGCCTCGAAATTTTGCCCGAACTCCAGCGCCGCAGCGTAGAATTGTTTTATTTTGAAGAAAAATCTTACAAAGAAATCGCTGAAATGGTACAGGAAGAGCTCGGTATGGTGCGTTCGCAAATTCAAAACGGCAAACGAAATTTGAAAAAATGCTTGGGCGGAGTGAGGAGTGATGAATGATGAATGATGAATGATGAATGATGAATGATGAATGATGAATGATGAATGATGAATGATGAATGATGAATCTATTCATTATCAATCAATTACAACCCCACCGGGGTCAAAAACCTGAAAAACAAATCATTACGACCCCAGCGGGGTCGCATCTTTGTAGCTAAAAAAAACGGTGATTATCCATTCATCCCGACCTCGAAGAGGTCGTACATTTGTTTTGAGGGAACAGGGAGGCGATACCAAGCGCTAATTGAAAACGACATTCATGGTCATCCTTCGGCTTCTTTACAACCATATTTGGGCAAGTCCAAACTAACAACTAACAACTGTCAACTAACAATTATTAATGAATGAAGACCTGCGTTTCCAAGAATTGCTGGATCGTTGGGCCAAAGGGGAAGTAACCCTGGCCGACGAACAGGAATTGCTTGCGTTGAGTCGCGACGACGATTTTCGCAAGGAAGCACTGGATGGACTTTGGTCTACGCCAGCGGAACCGCATGCCCAACATTTAGCCTCCCTTAAAGCACGCATTCAGGCAAAAAACACCCAAAAACGCCGATTCATCCCCCTACCCTTCCTGATGGCCATTGCGGCAGTCAGCATCACCGTGGTGGCTGCGATTTGGTTTTTCTCCAACCGACCAGCGGCCGAACTGCCGATCGCAGAGCAGGTCGCATCCCCAAAACCGGAATCAAACACCCGGGATACCAACCAAAACCAGGATGCTATTGCACTGCTAGACCAAAAGAAAACCACACCCGCCCTTTCGAATGGCCCCGATTACAACCGAAGTTTAGACAATATCCCCGTTGCAAAATCGGACCGGATTGCAACAACGGATCACGCCACCGATGCCCTGGAAGCGGATGAAAGCAGGGCAATGCAAGATATCGCAGGCAATCAGGAAGCAGAAAACGCAGACCTTGCCATGGAACAAAAAAAGGCTGAAACTACCCAGGCGCCCGCGGCCGCACCCGCGAAACCGGTCTTAACACCCGAATCGTCCAAAGATGCTGTTGCAAGCAAAAAGGCCACTTCAGATAAAGCACCCGCACGTGCCAAGGATGCGCCCGAATTGATTTCAAATGCTTTGCGCGATTACATCCGACGCAATGCCCGATTGACCGAAGCAGCCCGCAATCAGAACATTACCGGGATTGTTCGACTGCAGTTTGATGTTAATGCAGCAGGAAAAGCCGAAAATATCGTGGTTTTAAAAGGACTGGGGTATGGTTGCGACGAAATTGCGCAAAAACTCTTGCGCGCATGGGATTTCCCAACGGGCAATAAACGCAGCGGAATCGAACTGGAAATCCCTTTTGTACGATGAGTATAAAACTGGACTTTCAAACCATACAAAAATGGTTGTTACAACCCTACCCGAGTGGTACGGAGGCGCATGGGAAATGGCGAACCGCCTTGTTTGGATTCTTTTTCGTTACATTTTTTCTTTATTTGTTCAAACCTTTTGGCGGCTACACCTTTGAGGGCACCCGTTGGCAATGGCTCCTCGAATGTCTTGGTTTTGGCGGCGTTACCTTACTGGTTTCTATCCTTTGGGCACTGTTTACACAAATTTTCTCCAATTTTTTTGATGAAGCACGCTGGAATGTGTGGAAAGAATTGGTGACTACCATGATTTTCGTGACCCTTATTGGCAGCGGGAACCTGTTGTATGCCGCTTATCGATACCAACAGGCACTTTCCATAGGCTACTTTTTACAATGGCAATTTGTAACCTGGTCGGTGGGAATATTTCCCGTTGCATTTGGCGTGTTTTTCAAACAGTTGCGGCTCATGAACCGATACCGGCAAGAGGCACAACAGATAACCCAACAAGTTGTAGGGCACGTACACCAAACTTCCAAGCAGGAACGGATTCGTTTATCGGGCGAAAACCAGGGAGAATTGCTTGACATGGCAGTGCAAGACCTTTTGTATGTGCTCGCTGCGGATAATTATGTGGTAGTATATTATCTGGAATCCCAAGTGCTTAAAAATCGCATGTTGCGCAGTTCGCTTAAAAAAGTAGCCGAACAATTGGAAGCATTTCCGCAATGTTTTCGCTGCCATCGCACCCATTTAGTCAACCTCGATCAGGTAACAGCGGTGCTTGGCAATGCCCAGGGATACAAGTTGCAATTGGCTTTTGGCGACCAGTTGATTCCGGTTTCTCGTAGCCTGAACGACACCATTCGCACCCGATTAAACGCACTTTAGGCTTCCCATTCACCCCTTTTGCATGCATTTCCTCCCGGAACGTTGCAATTTACCCCTTTGCTTTGTTGCTAGTCCCTCCTTTTTTTGAATGAACTTTCATGGTTGTTCCTTTGCACCATTCCTCAAGCAACCAGCACCAATCGTTTGTCATTTCATTCAAAGTCTGTCATGCAACTCTTTCTCAAATTGTTCCTTTTTCTCCACGTTTTTGCCGGCATCGTTACCCTCATTGCTGGTCCGATTGCGATATTTTATAATTTTAAAAACGCCAAAGCACATCGATTGGCGGGAAAAATCTTCTTTTATGCCATGTTGTTTGTGGTAGTCAGTTCGGTTTTTGGATTTATAAAACGCCCGGACGCCGTGTTTTATCAGTTTTTGCTGGGTATTGCCGTGCTGGTATTTGGAGACATTATGCGGGGCACCCGTGCGATTTTATTTATGAAAAAACGCATCCAGGTTGGTCCCATTGATTACGCGTATGCAAGCCTGTTGGGCATCTTTGCACTTGGCATGCTGGGTATGTCTGCATGGCACTTTAGCATCGGCACCATGATCGCGTTTCCGATTTTATTTGGCGTGTTTGGTATGCTAGCCTTAACCAATACGATCCGCAATTTTCGTTTATTTAGCCAGCCCACGTTGGTCACTAGCAACCAATGGTATTTACTCCACATTTCGAGTATGTTCGGTGCATTTATTGCCTCCACTACGGCATTTACCGTCAATGTAGGCCAGGTTTTACCCTGGTATTTACAATGGTTTGGTCCTACTTTACTCCTTGTTCCGGTTCAAATTTATTTTTTGCGAAAAATTAAGATATAGTCAACGCAAAGTGGTTATGAAAATAACTGGCTTCTAATCCATTGAAAATCAATTTTTTTTATCCATCCATCCTTCAAATCCATTTAAATCTGGGTATAAAAGCATAAATCATTTGTTTATCTGATTTAAGAAACTATTTTTGTGCATTACTTTGCTGCAGCAGGTTTTGCACAAATTATTTTGTACCCACAAAGCCAATTATTCAAAACCTGTTGCATTGGCACCTACCTAAACATGTAATTAAATCAAACTCATTTCATATTAAATGCTTAAACAATGAAAAACTTATTATCCATTGCCATGCTTCTGCTGTTTTGTGTACTCACTGCAAACGCACAAACCGAAAAAGGAACCTTTTCACTGGGAGGTGGGCAATTCAAAAGTAAAGTACACGGGCGAAGATGACGAGACCACCAAACTTTCCTCTTTTGGTGGCGGTCTGAATTTCGCCTACTTTCCTAGTCCAAATTTTTCGGTCGACCTGGGTTTAGGTTACGATATCTTCAGAACAAAAGATGAATTTGACTTTTTGGGCGATACCATCAAAGTAGAAAATACGACTGGCGGCGTAGTATTCGATCTCGGATTCAGTGCCTTTTTCTAGCCGAACCGTTTTTTTGGGATATCTTTGCATAGATTGGCTTGAAATTGAGCCATCTAGGCAATAAAAGAAGACAAAAACAAGATTCTACAAGGTTCCTTCGATACGCGCTGCATCACGCAGGCGTTCACCTTGCAGGATACACCCAATTTTAATGAAGGTTTTAGAGCGTTTTTTAGAAACCGTTTGGGCGTGGTTATGGCATATCCTGGCATTTATAGCAATCCTGCTGTTTTGTGCGCATCTTTGGTTTGTCAATAACTCTGAAAAAGTGCTCGAAAATACGATCCGTATCGGGTCGAACGGCAAACTTAATTGCGCTGTAAAACGATTTTCAATAAACTATTTTACCAATGTCATCAATGTTGATGACATTGGTATTTTTAATACAGATTCTACCGCCGAGGAAACTTCTTATAAACTTACGGTTCATAACTTTCACCTGCGTATCCGCTCTAAATGGGATTTAATATTTAATAGCAGATTATTAATTGATTCCCTTATTTTTAACCACCCCGAAATTGTGATTACCCGGGTGGCGAAACACTTGAAAACCAAATCCAACCGCAAAATATTGTTGGTGCAGGAATTGGGTAAATTGTATAAAACCATCAATAATTCGCTGGAGGTGCTCAATCTTGATTTATTTGAAATCAAAGAAGGCAGTTTGTTGGTCAAAGAAGCAGGAGCCGCGGATAAAAACCCATTAAAAATAGATCATATTTATTTCAGGGTTGATAAAATATCGATTAACGCCGAAAACATCAAAGATAAAACGCGCTTTCATTTTTCAGAACGCATTGTTTTAAAGGTTGCCGAACAAAAAATCGTGCTCCCGGATGGTCAAAGTACGGTGGCTTTCAAGGAATTACTGATTGATACCAAGGAAAAAATGGTCCGTGTCACGGCACCAAAATTGAATTTATTGCCATTCAAAGATAAAAACAGCAGTTTGGACTTTGAAGCCAATCGAGTAAGTATGCTGGGACTTGATTTCAATTCCTTATACGTGCATGATTTGCTAAAAATTGATTCCTTTTTTCTCGAAAGCCCCAGCGTAAACCTCGATTACTTCAAACCAGGTAAAACCAAAAGCGCCGCCCGAAAAAGGATCGAAATTGATACATTTATCAATCGATTACCCATTGCCGTCAACATTGGCCATATCGTCATGCAACAAGGCGGCCTGACGATTCAACTGCATAAATCGGGCAAAACCACCACGTTTTCTACCCAAAACGACGATATTGCCATTTCTAATTTTCATTTGAATGATCCATCCGACCACGGAATTCGTTTAACCGGATTTAATTACACCCTGCGGCATTATGTCGGATTCTCGGCAGACAGTACTTACCGATTTGATTTCGATAGCCTTCAGTTTATAAATAACAGAATTATACTCTATAATTTACAGGTAACAACCGCCAATAAAGACCGCGCAAAACTGCTCCGAAACTACGTCGTTCCACGTTTTGAAATTAAGGAAATGGACTGGTTTTCATTTATCCTTGAAAACCATCTAATTGCTAAAGAAGCGATTATGTATGACCCGGAGTTGAATTTAGAAAGAACTAAACTAAAGGAAGCGGATACCGATGAGCAAACGAAAAAAAAGAAATCAATTTATGAAGTATTGTCTCTGTTTGATAAAATCATTGACCTCGACCAATTACAAATAATCAATGGGGCTTTTAATTTTAAACAAGCCAACAACCTAAGTGCCCATATTCAGAACCTGAATTTAAATATTTACCTCAATGACCTCGGGAAAGCGCGCACACCCGAAGACCTGGTGCATACGTTTCGTGATTTGTCTTTCGATTCGGCAACGGTGCGTAATACGGCTAATTTATTGACCGTTAGTAAATCGGTGCTTGATATTGTAAAACAAAAACTTGCGATCCAGCATTTGCAGTATCGCTCTGATAACAACAATATTACCATGGCACTGCAAGGCGTGGAAATTCAGGATTTTTTAATTGATACAAACTTTTTAGATTTAAGCGCAATTTCGTGGAAAGAGGGTACCATTCATATTGATGACAACCCCAAAAACAACGAAAAATCATACAAAGGCAACAAAAACGTCGCCGAATTGCGCATTAACAAGATTACAGGAAACAATACTTCCCTGTATTATGCCAATAAGCAACTCAAAGCGAGCGTCTTTTTATCTACTTTTTCTGCCAATAATTTTTACAAAGAAAAAGGCAAACCATTCCAATTAGAAGATTTGATGTTTGCCGGCAATCGCATTCGGGCTACCTGGCCCCAAGGCAATTTGCAGGGAGATGAATTTTTGGTGCAAGACTTACAGCAATCTGGCTTTAAAAACCTCCGTTTCGTACAAAATAGCGAAACGGATAGTTTGCTACTCGAAATTCCGGAGTTTCAATTTACTCCCGATATCAAGCAAATGGCCCATAAAGAGGCCATTATTTTGGATAAAGTGCAGATTAAACAGCCCAAGTTCCATTTTACCAGTACTGTGGCAGTGGGCACACCAAAGAATACTGCGATCCATTTGCCGCCCTTCGAGCTTGCAGACTTATGGATAGAAGACGCCAAATTAGCCATCAAACTACCCGAAAGCACCGTGCACCTCGAATCCTGCACCTTACAAGCCAAAGACCTCGTATCCACCGTTGACAGTTTGTTGTATTTTGAGGCATTACAAGTCCAACTAAATAATACGCAGCTAAAAGATGCTGATCAATTTCTGATTACCATTCCGGGAAAATCCACGGTCAAAACGGCTTATTGCTCCTATCATTGGAACCAGCAACGGTGGAAAATCCAGGATTTGTCGTTTGCCGCCGATAGCTTGCGGTATTTGAATGGTGCGCATAAAAAGCAAACACGGTTGAA
>Ga0247838_1000546_pt1 | contig 59036 bp, 70 predicted proteins | sample LaCruzMarch2015__5_FD_189097 | JGI IMG/M metagenome (GOLD analysis project Ga0247838, IMG submission 189097) | Freshwater microbial communities from meromictic Lake La Cruz, Castile-La Mancha, Spain - LaCruzMarch2015_15m | ecosystem: Environmental > Aquatic > Freshwater > Lake | place: Spain...
AACTTCTGGTGGTCGCCACCCAGTTTCACCATGGGGTAAGCCTGAAGCACGTACTCGTAAGAAGAAGGCTTCAGATTCAATGATCGTCCGTCGTCGTAAGTCGAACAAGAAGCGCTAAGGAGCCCTCATGCCACGTAGTCTCAAGAAGGGTCCATTCATTGATGGACATCTCACCAAAAAGGTGGATGCCCAAAATGAAGCCAATACAAAGAATGTCATTAAGACATGGTCACGACGCTCGATGATCTCGCCTTCAATGATCGGACACACAATCGCGGTACACGACGGCCGCAAGCACGTCCCTGTATTTATTACCGACGCAATGATCGGTCACAAGCTTGGTGAGTTCGCACCAACACGTACATTCCGCGGACACGTTAAAGATGATCGGAGAGCAACTCGTGGCTAATACACAAGACGCACTCGTAGCTCGCGCAGTATTGCGCGACATCCGCCACACACCACAGAAGGCTCGTCGCGTTGTCGACTTGGTTCGTGGAATGCGTGCAGATGAAGCACTTAACGTTCTTAAGTTTGCTCCGCAGGCAGCTGGTTCAGATGTGTTCACACTTCTTAACTCAGCAATCGCTAATGCGAAGCAGCAGAATCCAGCAATCCGCGATGCTTCAGAGCTCTGGGTTGTAGAAGCACTCGTTGACGAGGGACGCACAATGAAGCGTTTCCGCCCACGTGCACAAGGTCGCGGTTTCCGTATCTTGAAGCGCTCAAGCCACATCTCTGTTGCTGTCAGCGATTCAAAGGCGACCTCAAAGTCACTTTCACGTACTTCATCAAAGGCGCAGACGAGAAATCCAAAGCGCTCTGAGAAGTCACCTCTAGCAACTCAAACACCAGCTGAGAAGGGAGCGTCCAACTAATGGGTCAAAAAGTAAACCCACACGGCTTCCGCCTCGGCATCACAACTGAATTTAAGTCACGTTGGTATGCAGATAAGTTGTACAAGGATTACGTCAAGGAAGATGTCGAAATCCGCCGACTTATGCAGAAGGGCATGGAGCGCGCAGGCGTTTCACGTATCGAAATCGAACGCACACGTGATCGTGTACGTATCGACCTTCATACTGCTCGTCCAGGAATTGTTATCGGTCGTCGCGGACAAGAAGCTGACGTTCTTCGTCAGAAGCTTGAAAAGCTCACCGGCAAGCAAGTTCAGCTCAATATTCTTGAAGTTAAGAACCCAGAAATTGATGCGCAACTCGTTGCACAGGGAATCGCCGAGCAGCTTGCTGCACGTGTTTCATTCCGTCGCGCAATGAAGAAGTCAATGCAGTCAGCGATGAAGGCGGGAGCACAGGGCATTCGTGTTCAGTGCGGTGGTCGTCTCGGTGGCGCAGAAATGTCACGTTCTGAGTTCTATCGTGAAGGTCGCGTACCGCTACACACACTTCGTGCTGATATTGATTACGGTTTCTATGAAGCCGCAACAACATTCGGTCGCTTGGGTGTAAAGGTTTGGATCTACAAGGGTGAAGTTATCGGTTCACGTGCAGAGCGTGCTGAAAAGGCACTTGCTGAAGCACGCGCACCAAAGCCAGAGCGTCGCGGACCACGTACACCACGTGCCCCACGCGCTGAAGTAACACATTCTCATGTTGATACGGCACACGTTGAAGCAGTTGCAGCAGATACAACTCCTGCAGCACCAGTAACTGAAGGAGGCGCTGAATAATGTTAATTCCTCGCAAGGTTAAGCACCGTAAGCAGCACCACCCATCACGTTCAGGTGCAGCAAAGGGTGGAACACAAGTTGCATTTGGAGACTTCGGTATCCAGGCACTTGCTCCTGCATATGTAACTAACCGCCAAATCGAAGCAGCGCGTATCGCGATGACTCGTTACATCAAGCGTGGTGGAAAGGTTTGGATCAACATCTATCCAGATCGTCCACTTACAAAGAAGCCTGCTGAGACTCGTATGGGTTCCGGTAAGGGTTCTCCAGAATGGTGGATCGCAAACGTGAAGCCAGGTCGCATTATGTTTGAAATTTCAGGCGTAACAGAGGCAGTAGCAACTGAAGCTATGCGCCTTGCGATTCACAAGCTCCCAATGAAGTGCCGCGTTGTAAAGCGTGAGGAGGCATAACCATGGCGATTACTAATGAAGAACTTCGTCAACTATCCGCTGATGAGTTAGCTGCAAAGCTTCGTGAGGGTAAAGAAGAACTCTTTAACCTTCGCTTCCAAGCAGCAACAGGTCAGCTTGAATCACATGGTCGTCTCGGTGCAGTTCGCAAAGAGATTGCTCGTATCTACACAATTATTCGTGAACGCGAACTAGGAATTGGAGGCGCTGCGTAATGGCTACAAATCCAACAGAAGATCGCGGATCCCGCAAGACTCGTGAAGGCATCGTTGTCTCAGACAAGATGGATAAGACCATCACCGTTGAAGTTTCAAATCGTGTTGCACACGGTATTTACTCAAAGGTTATGAGCCGCTCACACAAGCTCAAGGCACATGATGAGACAAACTCAGCAGGTACTGGTGACCGCGTATTGATCATGGAAACACGACCAATATCAGCATCAAAGCGCTGGCGTTTAGTTCAAATCATCGAGAAGGCTAAGTAAGGGAACGGGTGGAATAAATGATTCAACAAGAATCGCGCCTACGCGTCGCGGATAACACAGGAGCTAAAGAGCTTCTCTGTATTCGTGTGCTCGGCGGAACCAAGCGCCGTTACGCCGGTATCGGAGACATCATCGTATGTTCAGTCAAGGATGCAATCCCTGGTGGACAAGTGAAGAAGGGTGAGGTCGTTAAGGCTGTCATCGTTCGCACAGTTAAAGAACGTCGTCGTCCAGACGGTTCTTACATTAAGTTTGACGAGAACGCTGCAGTTATCCTCAAAGCGGATGGCGAACCACGCGGAACTCGTATCTTCGGACCAGTTGCTCGCGAACTTCGCGACAAGAAGTTCATGAAGATCATTTCACTCGCTCCGGAGGTGCTCTAACCATGGCGAAGATTAAGAAGAATGACGAAGTTTTGGTTATCGCTGGCAAGAACAAGGGCGTAACCGGCAAAGTCCTTCATGTAGATGGAGACCGCGTTACTGTTGAAGGCGTTAATCGCATTCAGCGTCACACAAAGGAATCAACTTCCGACCGTGGCGTTAAAGTGGGCGGGATCATCACACAAGAAGCATCAATCCATATTTCAAATGTCATGGTCGTAGACGGGGATGGCAAGGCAACACGTCTTGGCGTTCGCGTTGATGATGAGGGCACAAATGTTCGTATCTCACGTCGCACAGGAAAGGACATCTAATGAGCACAGTTACAGATGTTCGTCTCAAGGCTCGCTACAAGAGCGAAATCCAAGCCACGTTGAAGGGCGAATTTGGATATAAGAATCCAATGCAGATTCCTACACTGACAAAGATTGTCGTCAACATGGGTGTTGGTGAAGCTGCTCGTGATTCAAAGTTGATTGAAGGCGCTATCCGTGACCTCGCAATCATCACTGGCCAAAAGCCACAGGTCACCAAGTCACGTAAATCAATCGCGCAGTTCAAGCTCCGCGAAGGTATGCCAATTGGTGCACACGTAACTCTTCGTGGAGATCGTATGTGGGAATTCGCAGATCGTCTTCTCTCAATCTCACTTCCACGTATCCGCGACTTCCGTGGTCTCTCTCCAAAGCAGTTCGATGGAAAAGGCAACTACACCTTCGGTCTAACCGAGCAGGTTGTATTCCCAGAAATCGAACAGGACAAGATTGATCGCACACGCGGTATGGATATCACTGTTGTAACAACAGCTAAGAACGATGACGAAGGTCGCGCACTACTTAAGGCGCTCGGCTTTCCTTTCAAGGAGGCATAAGAATGGCTAAAACATCACTCAAAGTTAAAGCTGCTCGCAAGCCAAAGTTCAAGGTTCGCGGTTACACACGTTGCCAGCGTTGCGGCCGTCCGCACGCTGTCTACCAAAAGTTTGGAATCTGTCGCGTCTGTTTCCGTGAAATGGCGCACCGCGGCGAGCTTCCAGGTATCACGAAGGCCTCTTGGTAATGATGATGACGCCATCATCATTACCTGGGCTAGCTTGGTAAAAACTACAACGAATAAAGTCCTGACAAATTGTCAGGAAACTAATTTGAGAAAGGCCACAGGCCACGTATGACAATGACAGATCCGATCGCAGACATGTTGTCTCGTCTGCGCAATGCGAACTCTGCCTACCATGACACGGTTTCAATGCCGTCGTCATCGGTCAAGGTACGTATTGCAGAAATCCTCAAGCAAGAGGGTTTTATTGCAGAATTTCGCGTTGAAGCAATGGCAACTGGAGTAGGCAAAAACCTCACTCTTGACCTTAAATTCGGCACAAACCGTGAGCGTTCAATCGCCGGTCTACGCCGCGTTAGCAAGCCAGGACTTCGCGTTTACGCAAAGTCAACAGCGCTTCCAAAAGTTCTCGGTGGTCTCGGAGTTGCAATCATTTCAACTTCATCTGGACTACTTACAGATAAGCAAGCCAATAAGAAGGGTGTAGGCGGAGAAGTTCTCGCCTACGTATGGTAAATCTCCCATGTCACGTATTGGTCGTATGCCTATCGCCGTTCCGAGCGGTGTAGAAGTTTCAATCACAGGTCAGAACGTTGCAGTGAAGGGACCTAAGGGTTCACTCGCATTTGCAATTCCAGCACCTATTCAAGTTTCACAAGCAGACGGTGTCATCACTGTTGCTCGTCCAAATGAAGAGCGCGTAACTCGTTCACTTCACGGCCTATCTCGCTCACTCGTAGCAAATATGGTCGAAGGTGTAACCACTGGTTACTCACTTACAATCAACATCGTCGGTGTTGGTTACCGTGTTGCTGAAAAGGGCAAGGATCTCGAATTCCAGCTCGGCTACAGCCACCCAATTCTTTTCCCAGCCCCAGAAGGAATCACCTACAAAGTTGAATCACCAACCAAGTTAATTATCAGCGGAATCGATAAGCAGCTTGTTGGCGAAACAGCAGCGAAGATCAAGAAGCTTCGCAAGGCTGATCCTTATAAGGGCAAAGGCTTGCGTCTTGAAGGCGAAGCAGTTCGTCGCAAGGCTGGAAAGGCAGGTAAGAAGTAATGGCAATCGGAGTTAAGGTCCGCAAGGGCTCAGCGCAGAACGCGCGTGCTCGTCGTGCATTCCGTCTTCGTAAGAAGATTTCAGGCACACCATCACGTCCACGCCTAGTCGTTTCACGTTCATCACGTCACCTCTTCGTACAGGTTATTGATGACACCCAAGCAAAGACACTTGCTTACGCTTCAACAATGGAGCTCGAACTTCGCAAGGCATCTGGCGATAAGACAGATAAGTCAAAGCAAGTAGGAGCACTTATTGCCGAACGCGCTAAGAAGGCTGGAATTTCTACAGTTGTCTTTGACCGCGCAGGTAACAAGTACCACGGTCGAATTGCAGCAGTTGCAGATTCTGCACGAGAGAACGGATTGGAGTTCTAATGGCTGTTAATCCAACTAACGATGCAGCGTCAACAACAGGCGCCCCTTCTAACCAGGGAAATTCTGGCAAGGGACGTGGCGAACGCCGCGAACGTCGTGATGATCGCGAGAAGGAGAAGTCTCCTTACACCGAGCGCGTAGTTTTCATTAACCGCGTGTCAAAGGTTGTAAAGGGTGGACGCCGCTTCTCATTCACAGCACTTGTTGTTGTGGGAGATCAGAACGGAACTGTTGGCGTTGGTTACGGAAAATCTAAGGAAGTTCCACAGGCAATCGCTAAGGCAGTTGAAGAAGCTAAGAAGTCATTCTTCGTAGTCCCACGCGTTCAAGGAACAATTCCCCACCCAGTACAGGGTGAAACAGCAGCAGGCGTAGTTCTACTTCGCCCAGCAAGTCCAGGTACCGGAGTAATCGCTGGTGGTCCTGTTCGTGCCGTACTTGAGTGCGCTGGTGTTCACGATGTACTTACTAAGTCTCTCGGTTCTTCAAATGCAATCAACATGGTTCACGCAACCGTTGCTGCACTGAAGATGCTCGAGTCACCTGCACAAATTGCAACACGCCGCGGTCGCCCGTTGGAAGATGTTGCGCCTGCAGCAATTATTCGCGCTTCACAGATGACAGTTGGTGTCTAATGCCACGTTTAAAGATCACACAGATCAAATCAACCGTAGGCAATAAGCCAGAGATTCGCGACACTGTTCGTTCACTCGGACTCAAGCGCATCAATGACGTTGTCGTTAAGGAAGATCGTCCAGAAATTCGTGGCATGGCAGTTGCTGCCCGTCACTTGATCAAGGTAGAGGAGGTCGAATAAAGATGACACTTAAACTTCATCATCTTCGTCCAGCTCCAGGTGCTAAGAAAGAGAAGACTCGTAAGGGTCGCGGAGAAGCATCAAAGGGTAAGACTGCTGGTCGTGGCGGTAAAGGAACACATGCTCGTAACACGGTGCGCCCTGGTTTCGAAGGTGGTCAACTTCCACTCGTCATGCGTCTTCCAAAGCTTCGCGGCTTTAAGAATCCTGCACGTATTGAGTACCAGGCAGTGAATGTCTCAACAATCAACGCACTTTTTCCAAAGGGTGGCGATGTAACTGTTGCAGATCTCATTGAAAAGGGTGCGGTTCGCGATTCCTTGCCAGTAAAGGTCCTTGGAAATGGCGAAATTGCAGTTAAGGTTTCCGTAACTGCACACGCATTCTCTGCATCAGCGATTGAGAAAATCTCAGCTGCTGGTGGATCAACAGCTACTCTGTAACATATTCGAACATTATTGAGCTAGAGGGAGAAGATTGATGCTTTCAGCATTTGGAATGGCATTTAAGACGCCTGAACTTCGTAAGAAAATCTTCTTCACTCTCTCAATCATGGCGATTTTCCGATTTGGATCAGTCGTTCCTACGCCAGGTGTTTCTTACACGGCGGTAAAGGGCTGTCTTGCGCAAGCACAGACAGGTGGATTGTTCGGACTCATCAATCTCTTTTCAGGTGGAGCGCTCTTGCAGCTCTCAGTCTTCGCGCTCGGCATCATGCCGTACATCACCGCTTCAATCATTATTCAATTGCTCACCGTTGTTATCCCTCGCTTTGAAACACTGAAGAAGGAGGGTCAGTCAGGTACTGCAAAGCTGACTCAGTACACCCGTTACTTAACGATTGGTCTCGCAATCCTGCAGTCAACAGGATTGGTCGCCGTAGCGCGTACCCCCGGACGTTTGATTGCTGGTTGTAACGTTCCAATCATTCCTGACACTTCATGGCTACGTATCTTGACCATGATTGTTGTAATGACAGCCGGTACATCGGTAGTCATGTGGCTTGGCGAGCTCATCACTGATCGTGGCGTGGGTAACGGTATGTCAATCCTTATCTTCACCTCAATCGCATCAACATTCCCCGGTCAACTGTGGTCAATCAGATTACAAAAGGGTCTCTTTGCATTCCTCTTTGTATTGGCGGTTGGAATTCTTGTAGTTGCAGCGGTTGTATTTGTTGAGCAAGCGCAACGTCGTATTCCGGTGCAATATGCAAAGCGCATGGTGGGACGCCAGGCATACGGCGGAACTACAACCTATATTCCAATCAAGGTAAACCAGGCTGGCGTAATCCCAGTAATTTTTGCGTCCTCACTTCTTTATATTCCGTCACTAATTGTTAACTTCACAAATAGCCAAGCAGGATGGGCAGTCTGGATTTCACGTAACTTAGTAACCGGTGATCACCCAATCTACATGGTTACTTATGCAGCTCTCATTATCTTCTTTACTTACTTCTACGTAGCAATCACATTTAACCCTGATGAAGTTGCAGATAACATGAAGAAGTACGGTGGATTTATTCCAGGTATCCGTGCTGGACGACCAACGTCGGAATACTTGCAATACGTTCTTTCTCGGATTACCGCTCCAGGGTCTCTCTACTTGGCGCTAGTTGCACTTATTCCGGTCTTCGCACTCGTTCTCTTCGGTGCAACGCAGAACTTCCCATTCGGTGGAACTGCAATTCTTATCGTGGTCGGTGTTGGTCTTGATACTGCAAAGCAGATCGAGAGCCAGTTGCAGCAGCGTTCATACGAAGGTTTCTTGAAGTAATGCGTCTAGTCCTGGTAGGTCCACCAGGTGCTGGCAAAGGAACTCAAGCTCAGTTCCTCGCTGCGCACTATTCCATTCCACATATTTCTACTGGTGATATTTTCCGGGCAAATCTCAAGGCGAGCACACCGCTTGGGTTAGAGGCAAAAGGTTTTATGGATTCTGGTCAACTTGTCCCTGATTCCGTCACCAATGAAATGGTCAAAGATCGTCTGACACATGACGATGTTAAGGGCGGCTTCCTGCTCGACGGATTCCCACGCAACACTGTGCAAGCGGAAGTTTTACGTGAATTCTTGAAAGAAAAGGGCACACCACTTGATGCTGTACTAGAACTCGCAATCGATAATGAAATCATTATCAAGCGCTTGTCGTCACGACGTACCTGCAAAGAGTGCGGAGCGCCAGCTGCGGCAAACCTTGAAGAATGTGCGGCCTGCGGTGGCGAGCTTTATCAGCGCGAAGATGATAAAGAAGAAGTCATTGCAAAGCGCTTAGCTGTCTATCAGGAACAGACAGCACCAATCGTTGCTTTCTACGGCAATGAAGGTCTGCTCATCACTATTGAAGCCGATGGTGAAGTCGCAGAAATTACTGAGCGCGCGATTACATCGTTAAGTCGCGTTCACGGCTAAGTCAACGCCATGGCAATTCAAATTAAAGACCTTGAGCAACTCAAGGTGATGCGTCGCGCGGGCCTATTGGTCGGACAAACGCTGCAAGTTCTCCGTGAAAATATCAAAGCTGGTATGACAACCGACGCCCTTGATTCAATTGCATCGGCAAATATCAAACGCGGGGGAGGCACCTCAAACTTCCTCGGATATCACGGCTATCCAAAGACAATCTGCGTCTCAATTAACGATGAGATTGTTCATGGAATTCCTGGACCTCGTGTGATCAATGATGGCGATATCGTCTCTATCGACTGTGGTGCGATTATCGACGGTTGGCATGGAGATGCTGCATTTTCTATCGGCATTGGCACTGTCGCAGCCGAAGATCAGAAGCTCATGGATACCTGTGAAGAATCGATGTGGGTTGGTATCGCCGCTGGCAAAAATGGTGGGCGACTTTCGGATATTGGTTTCGCAATCGAGCAATACATCAATTCGCAAGGAAAGTATGGAATCTTGCAAGAGTACGGCGGTCACGGAATTGGCACCGAGATGCACCAAGAACCACATGTGCTCAACTTTGGAAAAGCTGGAAATGGTCCCGAGATCATCCCTGGAATGGCACTTGCAATCGAGCCAATGATTACTCGCGGATCTCCTAAGACTAAAGTTCTTGGCGATGAGTGGACTGTGGTCTCAACGGATAAATCACGGGGCGCCCACTTTGAAAACTCGTATGTAATCTGCCCTGATGGAAAGCCTTTTGTTCTGACCGCACTCGATGGCGGCAGGTCCGAACTCGCTCGCTTTGGCGTCGAGGTCTCAGAGCTTCTCGCCTAAAACTCAAAAGTGATACAAATTTGTTGTAAGAAACCCTTCACTAAACCCGTTAAAGCCATTAACCTCGATCAATTGCCCTGACCCTCGGGGCGTGTAGAAGGAGTACCCATGTTTAAGAAGAAAGTTATTGCGCTAGGTGTCCTAGCTATTGCCGCGTCGCTCTTGGCTGCGCCAACAGCAAACGCTGGAGCGAAGCCTGCATCGAAGGCAAAAGTTGGAGATGAGTGTCTTCGTGCTGGTGCAAAGGCGGCTGGTCGCGGAGTAAATGGAACCGATCTCACTTGTGCCAAGGTAGCTGCAGGAACTTTTGCAGGAACCCTTCGCTGGTGGTACCCAGAAATGAAGCCATTCGGTTCGGTTGAATGGGTCTCTGCATCAAATATTGGTGGCGGTTATGGCACCACAGCAATCGCTATTGGTGATGCCATGAAGAAGGAAGGCCTTCTTACTGATTACACAGTCACATACCGTTCAAACGCACCTCTTGGACTTGGTTACTTCTATGACCAGAAAAACCGTAAGGATCTGTTGCTAATTACTGGCTTCGCTATGCCTGGAGGCCTAGCAACAAATGGTTCAAAGCTCTCAATCACATCTGCAAATGCAGTTGCTGGCGTAATGCGCGAAGCCGAGGCATTCGTAGTGCCAACTTCTTCTAAGTACAAGACAATCAATGATCTGCTTGCAGATATCAAGGCAAATCCAAAGACAGTAGCAATCGGTGGCGGTAATTACGGTGGCGTTGACCACGTAACAGTTGCAACTGTTGCAGAGACTCTTGGCGTCAAGGCACTTGACCTGAACTACATCCCATACTCAGGTGGCGGAACACTTGTGCCAGATGTAATCAGCGGCCGTGTTGCCGTAGGAATCTCTGGAACATCTGAATTCTCTTCTTATGTTGCAGCTGGAAAGATGCGCGTTCTCGCCGTGACATCTCCTGCGCCACTTAAGACAATTAAGGGAAAGACACTTGTTCAGCAAGGAGTAGACCTTACATTCGGTAACTGGCGCGGAATTCTTGCACCAGCTGACCTCTCCGCTGCAGAGCTGCTCAATACTGTGAAGGTTATTGATGCTTTGCATTCAACAAAGTCATGGAAAGACACGCTAGTTGCTAAGTCTTGGATTGATGAATACCGCTCTGGTGATGCATTTACCAAGTGGATCAAAACTGAAAACCAATCCATCATGAATATCCTTACTGACTTCAAGCTGATTAAGTAAGGTATTTGTAATCAAAAATAAATTGCCTCAAGGTGGAAAGAGTGAGCTCACATTTGTGGGCTCACTCTTTCTGCTGGGTCTTATCATTTTCTGCGAGACCTATACAACAGAACTCCCAGCAATCAATCTGACAATCAGTCCTCGGGTCTTCCCGTATGCCGTTGCTGGGTTGCTGATGGGACTTAGCGCATTACTTTTCATTAATATTCTGCGAGGCGACACCGCTTTACCTGAAGGCCATCCAGAAGGTACGCCAATTGAAAAATCTGATTTCAAATCCTTTGGAACTGTTCTAGCGTCATTCCTGGCATTTCTTTTGCTAATTGAGCGAGCAGGATTCATTATTGCTGCATCTATTACCTTTTTTGGAATCACTGTCGCTTTTGATAATAAGAAACATGGAAGAGCGGCAATCTTTGGCACGCTTTTCATCACCGTGATTTATCTTGCTTTTACTCGATTCCTCAATGTTCAGTTGCCAGCAGGAATTTTTAAGGGAGTGTTATGAACAACGTGCAGTCCCTCATTGATGGCTTTGCAAGTGCACTGACCTTGACAAATTTAGGCTTTGGATTACTTGGTACATTCCTTGGAACTCTTGTGGGAGTTCTTCCGGGAATCGGACCTGCGCTAGCTATCGCACTGCTATTGCCAATAACTTACACAGTGAGCCCAGCATCTGCGCTCATTATGTTCGCAGCTATTTATTACGGCGCCATGTACGGTGGATCGACAACATCAATTTTGCTCAATACCCCAGGTGAATCCGGTTCGGTCATAACCGCACTTGAAGGAAATAAGATGGCCCGCCGAGGCCGCGCTGGTGCAGCACTTGCAACCGCAGCTATTGGCTCATTTATCGCTGGAACAATCGCAACGGCAATTCTCGCCTTCACTGCACCGACCATCGCAGACCTAGCCATTCAAGTTGGTTCGGCTGATTACGTCGCACTGATGCTCGTCGCTTTTACCACTGTCTCATCACTACTTGGAGCATCACAGATTCGTGGGTTTATAGCCCTCTCCATCGGTTTAGCGTTGGGACTAGTCGGTGCCGATCTTCAATCAGGGCTTTCTCGCCTTACATTCGGCAGTGATGCCGCGCTTGAAGGAATTGAAACAGTTCCAGTTATTGTTTCAATCTTTGCACTAGGTGAAGCACTCTATATCGCCAGCAGATATAAGGACCTTGGTTGGAATGTAATTTCCATGAAGGGCAAAGCACTTATGAGCCGCGAGGATTGGAAGCGATCATGGAAGCCATGGATCCGCGGAACTTTCCTGGGCTTCCCACTTGGTGTTGTCCCAGCAGGTGGTTCCGAAGTTCCAACCTTCTTAAGCTATTCGATTGAAAAGAAACTCTCAAAACATAAAGAGGAGTTCGGAGAAGGTGCAATCGAAGGTGTTGCCGGTCCTGAAGCAGCTAATAATGCAAATGCTGCAGGAGCGCTGGTGCCGTTGCTGGCACTTGGTCTTCCAACATCGGCGACAGCTGCAGTAATCCTTGTTGCTTTCCAAACTTATCAAATTCAGCCTGGACCAACTTTGTTCCTCACGAATGGCGCGCTGATTTGGACTCTTATCGCATCTCTCTTTATTGGAAATGCGCTCTTACTTATTCTCAATCTTCCACTCGTTCGAGTCTGGGTTCAATTATTGAAGATTCCGCGCCCCTATTTGTTTGCTGGAATCGTCACCTTTGCGCTTATGGGTGCATATGCCCTGAACACTTCAATCTTCGATGTACAGGTAGCGATTGCGATAGGCATTCTTGGATTCTTATTCCGTAGGTTTGGAATGCCTATTACACCCCTAATCCTAGGTTTGATTCTCGGGCCAAATCTTGAACTGCAATTCCGTCGCGCACTTCAGATTAGCGCGGGGGATTACAGCACTCTGTGGGCGTCACCTCTCTCAAAAATTCTTTACCTTGTACTCATCATTGCGCTCTTTACTCCAATTATTGTTCGCATCGTGCGCAAAGTTCGCAAGGATGCTGTGGCGAGATAGTCGATGATTGATAGCGGTTGGGCCCGGAAGTTATTCCTCAGCTCTGCAATTACTCAAGGAGCAATCTATGTAATCCGCCCGATGATCACATATCGGGCGCTCGAGTTAGATGCATCCGCAGTAACAATTGGCTACATCGCAGCTGTCTATGCTCTTTTTCCAGTTCTGCTTGCACTTTCATTTGGAAAGTATGTTGGCCAAGTTGGCGAAGGCCGATTTGTAATCATCGGAACATTCTTCATAGGGGTTTCGGCGGCACTACTTTTATACGCAAACTCAATTGCCTTACTAGCAATCGGTGCAGCTCTCTCTGGAATCTCGCATTTAGGATGCATGGTTGGCGGTCAAACTATGGTTGCCCTCAAGAGCCCACCGGAAAAATATGAAGAGCACTTTGGGCGGTACACATTTAGCGCATCGCTTGGACACATGATTGGACCAATCCTTGCCACGATGGTGGCTGGGTCAACTGGTGTTATTCCAAAATCAACAGCATCCGCCTTTGCGCTAGCTCTCGGTCTCTCAGCTCTGGCAATGTTTCCAGTTTTTTCATGGAGAAATCAGAGCGCAACTGTTGCAGCACGCCATCACGAAGCGGGCACAATACGGGCTGCTGGAAAGTTACTCAAGAAGCCCGGAATCTTTGCGGCAATCTTTACTTCTCTTGCTGTTTCCTCTGCTGCCGATGTGCTCGTTGTCTTTCTTCCCCTTTATGGAAGCGAGAACCAATTCTCTGCATTTTCAATTGGAGTTATCATCTCGATACGAGCGGCTACATCGATGGCATCACGTTTCTTCTTAGGCTCTCTGAGTAAGCGCTACAACGCATATGTGCTGATTCATTCAAGTAATGTCGTCTCTATCATCGCGTGTATTTCCATGGCCTTTGCACCGAACCCTTTAATTTTGGGTGCAATCGTATTTATTGCAGGGTTTTCACTCGGTATAGGACAGCCTTTAACGATGACGCTCGTTTCTCAGCTTACGGTTCCAGAGGAGCGCGCGCTTGCAGTCTCCACGCGCCTTACCGGAAATCGTTTGGGCCAATTTATTGTTCCCGCTGGCGCAGGATTAGTTGCTGCCTCTGCGGGAGCAAGTGCAGTCTTCATCGGGCTAGCGGTCCTACTTGCCGCCACCTTTCTCCCGCGTGTCGGCCGGACTCAATAGCCCTGATTTACGCGATTTCCCTTTATAAGGGGGTCTCGCCTAGAATGACTCTTCGCGCCACATTCAATTCCTTCCGGTTTTGAGCGTGGTTCGACCCTGTTCGTTCACAAGTAATAGAGAAGAAGGTATTGATCCTTGGCAAGTAAAGATGGTGCGATCGAAATCGAAGGCACTGTTGCTGAGGCGTTACCTAACGCAATGTTTCGTGTTGAGCTAACAAATGGACATAAAGTCTTGGCACATATTTCAGGAAAGATGCGAAAGAACTACATTCGTATTTTGCCGGCAGATCGTGTGATTGTAGAACTCAGTCCATATGACCTTACAAAGGGTCGAATTATTTACCGTTACAAGTAAATCATTCGCCCCCACTAACAAAAGGAAAACACGTGAAGGTTAATCCAAGCGTGAAGAAGATTTGTGACAAGTGCAAAGTCATTCGTCGCAAAGGTCGCGTTATGGTGATCTGCGAAAATCTTCGTCACAAGCAGCGTCAAGGGTAACTCCGAGACAAAGATAAGTACGCGTGATGCGACTTAACTAGAAATAGTTAAGACCCCCGGACCGGCAGGCCAGGGCTCGATAAATATGTCGAGGAGCATTGCGAAGGACCTCCGGATATAGAAATGGTTGAACATATGGCACGTCTAGTCGGTGTCGATCTTCCACGTGAAAAGCGTGTTGAGATTGCACTCACATACATTTTCGGAATGGGTCTTACCCGTTCCCACGAAACTCTCGCGGCAACTGGTATTTCTCCAGATACTCGCGTAAAGGATTTGCAAGAGTCAGAACTTGCTCAGCTTCGTGAATACATCGAAGCAAATTACAAAATCGAAGGAGATCTTCGCCGCGAAGTTGCTGGCGATATCCGTCGTAAAGTTGAAATTCAGAGCTACCAAGGTATCCGTCACCGCAAGGGACTTCCTGTACGTGGTCAGCGCACTCACACAAACGCTCGTACTCGTAAGGGTCCACGTAAGGCAATTGCCGGTAAGAAGAAGGTGACTAAGTAATGGCCACTCCTAAATCAAAGTCCGCTGCTCCAGCAAAGGGCAAAGTAAAGCTTCGTAAGAAAGAGAAGAAGAACGTTGCAGTAGGTAAGGCTTTTATTAAGTCGACCTTCAATAACACAATCATCTCAATCACAGACCCAACGGGCGCTGTTATCTCTTGGTCATCATCTGGCCAAGTTGGTTTCAAAGGCTCACGTAAGTCGACTCCATTCGCAGCACAGCTTGCAGCAGAAGCAGCAGCTCGTCGCGCACAGGAGCACGGCCTAAAGAAAGTAGATGTTTTCGTAAAGGGACCTGGTTCCGGACGCGAAACTGCAATCCGTTCATTGCAAGCAGCAGGCCTAGAAGTTGGAGCTATCTCAGATACGACTCCAGCTCCACACAATGGCTGCCGCCCACCGAAACCACGTCGAGTTTAAGGAAGGAAGAGAATAAATGGCTCGTTATACCGGAGCAGACTGCAAGCGTTGCCGTCGCGAAAAAGTAAAGCTCTTCCTTAAGGGCGCAAAGTGCGATGGACCAAAGTGTCCGATCGAATCACGTCCTTATCCACCAGGACAGCACGGCCGAGGCCGTTCAAAGGAATCTGAATACCTACTGCAGATGCGCGAAAAGCAAAAGTGCGCACGTATTTATGGTGTTCTCGAAAAGCAGTTCCGTGGTTACTACGAAGAAGCGAACCGCAAGCAGGGCAAGACTGGTGAAAACCTTCTTATCCTTCTTGAGACTCGTCTCGATAACGTCGTATTCCGCGCAGGATTTGCAAAGTCACGTGACATGGCGCGCCAGTTGGTACGCCACGGTCACTTCATCGTAAATGGCAAGAAGGTAAACATTCCTTCATATCGTGTATCTCCAATGGACATCATCGATGTTCTTCCAAAGTCACACGACCTCACACCATTTATCGTCGCAAGCGCAGAGTTCGGTGAGAAGTCTGTTCCAGCCTGGATGGAAGTTGTTGCAGCACAAATGCGCATCATCATTCACGGTGTACCTGCTCGATCAGTGATCGATACCCAGGTTCAAGAACAGCTCATTGTTGAGCTCTACAGCAAGTAATTTTTTCGACCCCCTAGAGGAAATCAAATAGAGGATTTCCACGAGAAGAAAGAGGAGCACAAGTGCTAATTGCACAACGCCCAACGCTTAGCGAAGAAGTAATTTCCGAGAACCGCTCACGTTTCATCATCGAACCGCTAGAGCCAGGTTTCGGCTACACACTCGGCAACTCAATGCGCCGTACTCTGCTTTCATCTATTCCAGGTGCAGCAGTGACAAGCATCCGAGTTGCCGGAGCTCTCCACGAGTTCACAACTCTTGAGGGTGTAAAGGAAGATCTCACAGATATCGTCTTGAACATTAAGAACCTCGTTCTTTCAAGTGATAACGATGAGCCTTCAGTAATTTACATCCGTAAGTCAGGTACTGGCGCTGTTACAGGTGCTGATATCGCTGTTCCAAGTGGAGTAGAAGTTCACAACCCAGAGCTTCACATCGCAACACTTAACGGCAAGGCAAATCTTGAAATCGAGCTAACTGTCGAGCGCGGTCGTGGATACGTAACTGCAGTTCAGAACAAGCAAGCTGGAGCAGAGATTGGTCGCATTCCTGTTGACTCAATCTATTCGCCAGTTCTTAAGGTGACTTACAAGGTAGAAGCAACTCGCGTTGAACAGCGCACAGACTTCGACCGTCTCGTTGTAGATGTTGAGACAAAGCCATCAATGAAGCCTCGCGATGCTGTCGCATCAGCTGGAAAGACACTGGTTGAGCTCTTCGGACTCGCTCGTGAGCTCAATCTTGATGCTGAAGGTATCGAGATGGGGCCATCTGTTATGGATGCCGCTCTTGCTGCTGATCTTGCACTTCCAATCGAAGATCTCGATCTCACAGTACGTTCATACAACTGCTTGAAGCGCGAAGGCATTCACACAGTTGGTGAACTCATCAATCGTTCAGAGGCTGACCTACTTGACATCCGTAACTTCGGATCAAAGTCAATCGATGAGATTAAGGCAAAGCTTGTATCAATGGGAATGTCGCTTAAGGACAGCCCAGCAGGATTTGATCCTTCACAACACCAGAACTACAACGTGTCAGATGAAGACTTCGCTGACGCAGAACAGGCATAAAGGAGAAAACAATGCCAAAGCCAACTAAAGGCCCACGTCTGGGTTCCGGCCCATCACACGAGCGCTTGATTCTTCGTACTCTTGCCGAGCAGTTGTTCGAGCATGGAAAGATCACAACTACCGAAGCAAAGGCGAAGCGTCTTCGTCCACTTGCTGAGAAGTTGATTACCTTCGGTAAGAAGGGTGACCTCTCTGCTCGTCGCGAAGTAATGGCGCGCATTGCTAATAAGAGCGTCGTTCATACACTCTTTACAGTAATCGCTCCAACTTTTGCTAACCGCGAAGGTGGATACACACGTATTACAAAGATTGGTCCACGTAAGGGCGATAACGCTCCTATGGCAGTGATCGAACTCGTAACAGATAAGTAAAAAAACTTACCTTTACCATGGCGCAGCCCACTCTCTTCCCTGAGAGTGGGTTTCGTCGTTTACGGCTAGATATCGCGTACGACGGCACACACTTCTTTGGCTGGGCCACACAACCAGGGCATAGAACACTTCAAGATCTTGTGGAAGAAGCTATCTCCCGAATCTCGCAAACCGATATTGCTTCAATAGTCGCAGGGCGCACCGATGCTGGAGTTCATGCAACAGGACAGGTAATCCATGTTGATGTGCCGGATGCAATGTTTGAGCGCGAGTTAACATATCTAGATCTGCGTTATAAGCTCAACCGAATTCTTGATGATGATGTCCGAATCATGAAAATCACCGATGCACCTGAGGGCTTTCATGCCCGATTCTCGGCGCTACGTCGCCACTACACTTATAAAATTCTCGATAACAATGAGGTGATTGCACCTCTTTCTCGCCACGATGTGGCTTCGTGGTATCGCCCCTTGGAAGCCGATCGCATGAATGAAGCGAGTAGATTGCTTTTAGGCCACCATGATTTTGCGGCATTCTGTAAATTTAAAGTCGGTGGAACAACCATTAGGACTTTAGAAAAATACGAGTGGCACCGCAGCGATGAGGGCTTGCTAGTCGCAGATGTTGTAGCTGATGCCTTCTGTTATTCAATGGTGCGCAATCTTGTCGGCGCCGTTGTCTGCGTGGCAGATGGCCGGCAAGACCCGGCTTGGATCTCGCAGCTGTTGGCCAATAAGGAGCGAGTCTCTGATTCCTTGGTATTTCCAGCCCGCGGATTGACCCTCTATCAGGTCGATTACCCGAGTAATGATCAGCTGCTAGAGCGGGCGAAAATCACTGTCTCCAAGCGTGGATAAAGCGGTTTTTACGCTAAAAGGCCGATTTGGCCTAGGCACACCGGGGCGGGTAAAGTTCATCCCCTGCGCCAGATTAGGTGCCGAAGGTAGTCCCCAAGCTAAAGAAAAGAAGAAGGTAATAAAGCATGCGTACATATAGCCCCAAGGCAGGCGACGCCGACCGTAAGTGGCACGTAATTGATGCACAGGATGTTGTGCTCGGTCGTCTTGCAACACATGCAGCCGTACTTCTTCGCGGAAAGCACAAAGCAACATTCGCACCGCACATGGATATGGGCGACTTCGTCATCATCATTAATGCCGAGAAGATCGCACTTTCTGGCAACAAGGCCCTAACAAAGTTTGCCCACCACCACTCTGGTTTCCCAGGTGGTCTTACATCAACCGTTTACGGCGAGCTCATTGAGAAGCACCCAACACGCGCTGTTGAAAAAGCAATCAAGGGAATGCTCCCAAAGAATCGCTTAGGCGCACAGGTTGCATCCAAGCTCAAGGTTTATGCAGGTCCAGAACATCCACATGCTGCTCAGTCACCTGTGCCATATGTGTTCACTCAAGTTTCTCAAGTAGCGAAGTAAGGGATAAGTAAATAAACATGTCAGATACAACTTTCAACGAGATCGACGAGACAGATACACCTACTTCGTACTCATCTTCAACGCCAGCTGCGGCAACTAACCGCAAGGCAATCACAGCACCGGGTGCTGGTACAGGTCGCCGCAAAGAAGCAGTTGCTCGCGTTCGCCTAGTACCAGGTACAGGTCGCTGGGTTGTAAATGGCAAGACTCTCGATGCTTATTTCCCAAATAAAGTTCACCAGCAACTCGTTTCCGAACCTTTCCGCACAGTCGGTGCAGAAGGTCTCTACGATGTATTTGCTCGCATCAATGGTGGTGGAGTTTCAGGTCAAGCTGGCGCACTTCGTCTTGGTGTTGCACGTTCACTCAATGAAATTGATACAGAGGCCAATCGTCCAGCACTTAAAAAAGCTGGCTTCCTCAAGCGCGATGCTCGCGTAATTGAACGTAAGAAGTACGGCCTAAAGAAGGCGCGTAAGCGTTCACAGTACTCAAAGCGTTAATTCTTTTTATTCTCGATATCCCGTTTGTTCCTGCAGTAAAGGAGTTTTTATGGCTCTCTTTGGAACAGACGGGATTCGTGGTTTAGCCAACGGTGAAACACTCACTGCAGAAATTGCCGTTGACGTTGCAGTCGCTGCGGCTCATATTCTTGTTGAGTCATCGAGTAACAAAGGCAAGCGCCCCCGTGCAATTGTGGGCCAGGATTCACGCGCCTCAGGAGAATTTTTAGAAGCAGCTGTTGCTGCAGGCCTCGCAAGTGCCGGTATTGATGTTTATCGTGTTGGCGTATTACCCACTCCTGCTATTGCTTATCTCGTGGGTGAATCAGGGGCCGATCTCGGTGTGATGATCTCGGCATCACATAACCCGATGCCAGATAATGGAATCAAACTTTTCTCCCGCGGCGGCGGAAAGCTCGATGATTCCATTGAAGCCGCGATTGAAACGCGCATGGGTGAACCTTGGACACGTCCTACCGGTCGTGATGTAGGACGAATTACTTTTGATGACACAGCAAGTTCTCGATATCTAAACCATTTGGCGGCCTCGGTCACGACTACACTTAAAGGTCTGAAAATTGTGGTCGACTGTGCAAATGGAGCAGCTTCATTTGTAGCACCCATTGCATATGAAAAAGCAGGCGCAACCGTAGTTGCAATCCACCGTTCGCCGGATGGCTGGAATATCAATGAGAACTGTGGATCCACCCACTTAGAAGGGCTACAGGCAGCTGTTGTTAAAGAGGGAGCCGACTTTGGCATCGCTCACGATGGCGATGCGGATCGATGCTTAGCCGTGGACGGCGCCGGAAACGTGATTGATGGCGATGCCATCATGACAATTCTTGCGATTGGCTTTATGAATCGCGGCGCGCTTAAGTCAGAGACAATTGTTGGAACCGTTATGAGTAATTTGGGCTTTGCGCGCGCAATGAAAGATGCAGGTATTTCTGTAATCAACACTGCTGTCGGTGATCGCTACGTCCTAGAGAAGATGATTGAAGGCGATTTCTCACTCGGTGGCGAACAATCAGGCCACTTGATCATGCGCGAGTTTGCCAATACCGGCGATGGAATTCTTACCGCGCTCCAATTGGCACAAGAAGTAGTTCGCAGCGGTAAGTCGCTGGCAGAGCTTGCTTCACAGATGCAGCGATTCCCACAAGTGCTTATCAATGTCTCGAATGTGAAGAAAGAAAAGTTGGCGCAATCAACTGCGATTGCGCAGGCGCTCGCATCGGCCGAAGCAACTCTTGCCGATAATGGCCGCGTCCTTTTGCGCGCTTCCGGTACCGAACCGCTCGTAAGAGTGATGGTTGAAGCCTCGAGTGATAACCTTGCGCAAGAAATCGCAACATCACTTGCAGCTGTTGTGAAAGCAGAACTGGGGAACTAATTCGTGTGCGGAATCGTGGGTTACACCGGACCGCAATCCGCATTTACGCCTATCGTTGAAGGCCTTCGTCGGCTTGAATATCGCGGCTACGACTCTGCTGGTATCGCCCTTGGCACAAGTAACTCGCTCTTTGTAGAAAAGCGGGCCGGCAAACTTGCAAATCTTGAAGCCGCACTTCCCGCAAATTTACCTACTGTGCATTCAGGAATTGGTCACACTCGTTGGGCGACACATGGCGGCCCCACAGATCGCAACGCGCACCCACATTTAGATAATGAAGGTAAGTTGGCAGTCATTCATAATGGAATTATTGAAAATTACTCGGAGCTACGCAAAGAGTTAGAAGCTCATGGCCATGCGTTTTCATCTGAGACAGATACTGAATCTGTTGCGCACTTACTTTCAGATCTTCGTAAAGAGCACGGCGGCGATCTCACTGCAGCTATGCGCGCCGCAGTTAAACGACTTCGTGGCTCATTCACACTCCTAGCAATTCACGCAGATGCGCCACAAACCATTGTTGGAGTTCGTCGTAATTCACCATTGGTAGCAGGCCTTGGGGATGGCGAAAATTTCTTGGCTTCAGATGTTGCAGCATTTATCGATTACACAAAGCGCGCGGTCGAACTCGGGCAAGATGAAGTTGTCACCATCAACCCTGAGGGAATCAAAATCTGTGACCTCGAAGGACACGCTGTGCCACTTCGTGAATATGAAATCACATGGGATGCAACCGCTGCCCAGAAGGGCGGCTTCGCCCACTTTATGCTGAAGGAAATTTTTGACCAGCCAAAAGCAATTGCCGATACTTTAATTGGCAGACTGAGCGACAACAATCAGATACTTCTCGACGAGCTGCATATGAGCAATGAAGAAATGAAGCAGATTCAGCGTATTTCGGTTATTGCTTGCGGCACCGCTTACCACGCGGGAATGGTGGCTAAGTATGCAATCGAAAAGTGGGCAAAGATTCCGGTAGATGTCGAGATTGCATCTGAATATCGTTACCGCGATCCCATCATCGATAAAGATTCATTGGTAATTGCAATCTCGCAATCGGGTGAAACCATGGACTTACTCATGGCTGTTCGTCACGCCAAGGCTGCAGGTGCTCGGGTTTTGGCAGTCTGTAATACAAATTCATCAACGATTCCACGCGAATCAGATGCAGTTCTCTATACCCACGCAGGACCTGAAATTGCAGTGGCTTCGACAAAGGCATTTCTGACACAAATAGTTGCTATCTACCTCATCGGTCTCAAGCTTGCCCAAGTACGGGGCAAGTTAAGTGATACCGAAGTCCGCTCTTTGTATAACGAGATGCTTGAGCTCCCAGGTAAAGTTGAGCAAATCTTAGAAACTATAGAACCTTTGCGCGAGCTGACTCGTAAATTTGTAAAGAACAACACTGTTCTCTTCCTGGGACGCGGAATCGAATACCCAGTCGCACTAGAAGGCGCCCTTAAACTAAAAGAACTTGCCTATATTCATGCTGAGGGATTTGCCGGTGGCGAACTAAAACACGGACCCATCGCACTCATTGAAGAAGGAACTGCCGTGATTGCAATTCTTCCGCCAGCAGATGAGCACGGTCTGGATGAAAAAATGTTGAGCAATATCCAAGAAGTGAAAGCTCGTGGTGCACGCGTTGTTGTCATCGCTCCAGAAGGCGCCGAAGTGCTTGGCGCCGAACACATTATTCGCATTCCCGTAACATCTTCACTTTTTCAGCCGGTACTGGCAACCGTTCCACTACAAGTTTTTGCCTATGAAATAGCTGTAGCCCGTGGCACGGATGTAGATCAACCTAGAAACCTTGCTAAATCAGTAACAGTGGAATAAATATGCCAACAGTCCTTGACCAACGCCAGCGACAGATGCGCCGCGCCTTAAAGTGGTCGGCTGGTTTATTTGCTGGATATCTCTTTATTACCTATCAAGTACTCACTAGTGGATTCATCGTCGATGTTGATAAATCGTTTAATGATCTCGACCATCCACGTCTTACGGGTCTTACTCATTTTGTAGTGCGTCGGTTGGATGACCTGGGCCTTCGTGGAGTCTCTGGAATCTCATTGCTGATAGTTGCACTTTATATTTCTCGAAGATTTAAGACGTGGCGTCCACTTAATCTTGGCGTGCTTGCATTTGCGGCCTTGAACGTAGTTGTTGGCGCATTCAAATACGGGCTTGGTCGCACAAAACCAAGAGATGGTTTTGATGTTCTGCACGCGGGTGGCATGTCCTATCCCAGTGGCCACGCATCTAATGCCATTCTCATTTGGGGCGTTGTTGCTTATTTGATTTACAGATACGCACATGTCAATCGCTATAAAGGCAGGCTCGCCAGTGCCGGCGTTGGCACACTTGCACTCACCGTGTGTGTTGTCTCCCTCATGCGCAACACCCATTGGTTCTCCGACTTGTTTGGTGGGTTGCTCCTGGGTGGCGCTCTACTGGTTCTCATCATTGCTATCGATAGATTCTTTCCATCTGATAGCCAACTGCACTAACCACTAATAGACTCACCGCCATGATTGATGGGATTGGCGTCGATGTCGTTGATATCGCGCGCTTTAAGGAATCCCTCGAACGCACTCCACATTTAGCCGAAAAATTATTTACTGAATCAGAGCGGGCGAAATCAGCTCCATCACTTGCCGCTCGCTTTGCCGCCAAAGAGGCGCTCTACAAGGCTTTAAGTCCAACTCATGGGTTGCAGTGGCACGATGCTGAAGTAATAAATCATGAGAACGGAAAGCCAGATTTTCTCTTTCGAGGCGAGATTGCAGAACTCATTGATGGCGCCACGGTGCACCTCTCACTTTCACACGATGCTGGCATCGCATCGGCCATGGTGGTGATTGAGAGATGAGAGCGGAAGCAGTCGTTGATCTCAGCGCAATCAAGCACAATGTCGAGTTGCTGAATGAGCGTTCGGGCACAAATCTTCTGGCGGTGGTTAAGGCAGATGCTTATGGACACGGATTAATTCCGGTGGCGAAGGCGGCGTTATCGGCGGGTGCGACATATTTGGGCGTTGCCCTTCTGGAAGAAGCAATCGTGCTGCGTGAAGCAGGAATTACCGCTCCCATACTCGCCTGGCTAGTGCAGCCCGGATCAGATTTTGCGCAGGCAATCGATTTAGATATTGAAATTGCAGTTGCATCGCTAGCGGCGCTACAGGAAATTTCAGCGGCAGCTGTTTCAAAGAAAGCACGTATTCACCTGGAAGTTGATACCGGTATGAGTCGCGGTGGATTTCTTAACGAATGGAATCTCCTCTCAGCTAATGATTTAAAGGCAGTAGAGGTGGTCGGTATATTCTCGCATTTTGCCCGCGCTGATGAACCAGCTGAAAAACAGAATAGTGAACAATTAGATCGATTTAATGATGCCGTTGCACATTTGAATTCACTTGGACAGAACAACATCATTAGACACTTGTCCAACTCTGCGGCAACTCTCAAAAATAGCGCCGCAGCTTTTGACATGGTGCGTACAGGTATTGCCATGTACGGACTTTCACCTGATGTACAGACTCTTGGTGATTCCAAATCACTTGGCCTTCGCCCGGCCATGCAATTGCGCGCTGCTCTCTACTTAGTAAAGGATGTCCCAGCCAATACGCCTGTCGGTTATGGGGCTACGCAAAGCACAAGTGCGGATACTAAATTGGGAGTTGTTGCGATGGGATATGCCGATGGCATTCCGCGTATCGCCCGGACTGCAGGCATCTGGTCTGCGGGCAAGCGCGCACCGATTATTGGGCGCGTATCTATGGATCAATTCGTCGTCGAGCTAGGTTCTGACTCCAAGGCAAAATCAGGGGATTGGGTAACAATTTTTGGCAATGGCTCACACGGTGAGTACACAGCCGATGACTGGGGAGCGGCATCACAATCAATTAATTACGAGATAGTGACACGAATCGGCCCGCGTGTGCCTAGAATCTACGCGCCCCATGTGTACTAGTAGTTGCGAAAAAGATTTAGCGAGAATGAAGGTGAGGTTGCCATGACTGCCAGTGCAGTTCTATCAATTTCTAATCTCACCGTTAAATTTGGTGGCTTGACCGCACTCGATGATGTATTCATTGAGATTGCACCCAACACAATTGTGGGATTGATTGGCCCAAACGGCGCAGGAAAGACAACAATATTCAACGCTATTTCAGGACTTGTCGCACCTGCCGCTGGAAAGATGTCTGTTGCAGGCAAAGAGTTGAATTGGCCGGCCAGTCACGAACTTGCCGCGATGGGTATCAGTCGCACTTTACAAGGTGTTGGATTATTTAGCGGATTGAGCGTTATTGAAAATGTCATGATGGGTGCAGATCAGACAAATGGTGCTAACTTTTTACAAGATCTATTTGGTTTATCAGGGCAGGCCGAAGCAAAACTTCGTCGGCGGGCAAGTGATGCACTTGCTTGGGCAGGAGCGCTAGATCTAGCGGAGAAGATGCCCGGTGAACTCACTTATCCTGAAAGTAAGCGAGTCTCAGTTGCTCGCGCTTTAGTTTCAAATCCGAAGTTACTACTTCTCGATGAACCTGCTGCGGGCCTCGGCCAGGATGACATTGATAAATTCGCTGCACTTTTGAAACAACTTAAAGAACGCTGCGCAATCATTATTGTCGAACACCATGTGGATTTTATTGGTGCAATCTCTGACCAAGTTTACGTTTTGAACTTTGGAAAAGTAATCTCTAGTGGCAGCTTTGATACGGTAAAGCGCGACCCGGCGGTACTTGCGGCCTACCTTGGAACGTCTAATCAGAGTGGCAGTGAGAAGTTAGGCGGCGAGAATGCTTAATATTGAAAATCTCGTCACTCGGTTTGGATCTGTGATTGCTATCGATGGCGTATCTATGATGGCGCAAGAATCAAAAATTACAACGGTGATTGGCGCTAATGGTGCAGGCAAAAGCACGCTGTTGCGCACAATTTCCGGACTTGAGCATCCATCGTCGGGCTCAATTACCTGGAAAGGGCAATCAATCCTAGGTAAGCGCCCGGAAGAGATTGTCCGCTTAGGTATCGCACATGTTCCAGAGGGCCATGCAGTGATTTCAGAGCTGAGCGTTGAAGAAAATATCTCAATGGGTTCGCTTTTTCGTCGAAGAAAATTTAAGTCAGATGTATCAGCGGCGATGGATGAAATGTATGCACTCTTTCCACGACTGAAAGAGCGCCGCAAGCAGTTGGCAGGCACCCTTTCAGGCGGCGAACGTCAGATGCTGGCAATTAGCCGCGCACTTGTTTCGCGCCCGCAGTTGCTACTGCTTGACGAACCTTCTCTTGGACTGGCACCACTTGTGGTTGAACAAATCATCGATTCTGTAAATACCTTATGCCGAACAACAGGACTTTCAGTTTTACTTGTGGAACAGAACGCAAATACCGCATTAAGTGTCGCCGACCATGGAGTACTTCTCGCACTAGGAAAAGTCGTGGCAGATCGCCCAGCTTCCGAGCTCAAAGCCGACGCCCAACTACGCGCCGCATATTTGGGGTATTGATGAATACTTTCTTAGCCGCCCTCTCATCAGGTACATCGCGCGGAGCGATTTTTGCACTCGTCGCACTCGGCCTAGTTATTGTCTGGCGCGGAGCTGGCATCGTGAACTTTGCCCAAATGGGTCAAGCCATGTTTAGCACCTACATCGCATCCACACTCATCAATAGTGGTAACTCTTATTGGATTGCTTTCTTTGTCGCTCTTGTTTCCGGAGCCGCACTCGGCGCACTTCTCGATGTGTTGGTGATGCGACCACTTTCAAATAAGAAACAGAGTGAACTGTTAAGTAGTGAATCCATGCGGGCGGCCGTTCCCGTTATTGCATCGCTTGGAATTCTTGGTGTGTTGCAAGCACTTGCCGGAATTATCTGGGCAGCCGAAGAACGTGGTTTTCCCGCACCTGCAAAACAAGAAGGATTTACTTTTGCCGGCAATGTTCTGCCCTTTACTTCCTTCGATCTCTTTGTAGTTTCGATTGTGACGGTAACGTTGATCATCACAACACTCTTCTTTACTAAAACTGGAATTGGACTTGCCATGCGAGCAACCGCACTCAACCAAGAAGTGGCAAAGCTCAGTGGAATCCGCACCAACCGAACCCGCACAATTAGTTGGGCTATTTCTGGTGCTGCATCTTCACTCGCAGGACTACTCATTACCCCAACCTCGAATTTATCTCCCAACACACTTGATCTGGTTTTGATTGTGGGCTTCACTGCAGCCGTAGTAGGTGGGCTCGATAGTCCAGCAGGTGCGGTGCTTGGCGGGTTCATTCTCGGAATGGTCATCTCATTTGTGACCTTCTATGACACACCTGAGGATGTCTTCCTTGCAATCTTGGCAGTGCTACTCCTTGTCTTGATTATTCGACCTCGTGGAATTCTCGGATCAATGGATGCGCGCCGTGTCTAAGACAAAGCAAAAATCGATTGCTCGCACCAGTTTGATTCGCACTCTCGTTTTCACAGTGCTGATCCTGCTGGTCGGCGCGCGATTCGATGCCTATAACCAAGGACAACTTGCAGTTGTGCTGATCTTGTTTATCGGCGTTTTATCAGTAACGCTGCTCACCGGAATTTCCGGGCAGTTATCACTAGGACAAGGAGCACTGATGGCCGTCGGTGGCTACTCCACTGCACTGCTGATGATTAATTACAAACTTTCACTCTGGGTGGCAGTACCGCTCTCGATTATCACCTCGGCACTAGCCGGTCTTCTGCTAGGTGTTGCCGCAGCGCGATTACGCGGACCTTACCTGGCTGGAACGACACTAGTAATTGCGCTCGCAATTCCAACAATTGCAAATAGATTTATGTCCGTCTTTAAGGGAGATGAAGGTTTACCAGTTGATGTGGGGTACCCACCGCAATGGTTCTCCAATCTATTTGGCGAACCGACATATGAACAGTGGCAGATCTATGTTGCACTTCCCTTTGCTGCCATCGCCCTCTTTTTTGCATCAAATATTCTTATGTCCCGCACTGGGCGGATGTGGCGATCAATTCGAGATAATGAAACTGCAACATCACTCAGCGGAGTTAATTTCTCGCGCCAGAAAATCTTTGTTTTTGTTGTTTCATCTTCTTTCGCTGGCTTATCAGGCGCCCTCTACGGGCTACGCGGATTAGTAGGCCCGAGCGTCTATCCGGTTTCACTCTCGCTATTGCTCCTAACAGCGGCGGTTCTTGGCGGAATCCGAAGTATTACCGGCGCATTTATCGGAACGGTCATTGTCGTCTTCTTGCCAGATTGGATTGAACTTGTTCTCGGCAACTTCGAGCTCAGTGAACAAGTATCAAATTTCCTACCGGCACTAATCTCGAGTCTTTTGCTTATCCTGACCGTGGTGATAAACCCTGCCGGGGTGGCAGGCACTCGACTTCACAGACATAAGTAAGACCGATAAAAAGCCGCAATTAATCCTTTCCAGCCAGATTTAAGGCATAGATTTTCCTGCGAGTTGGACACTTTCCGTTCACTTATTCTTCGGTATCTGTTAACGTGAGGCCGTTCTAGCCCACCTCGGGGCTGGTGGCGATAGGGCCGCATCCGCGTCCTCGTCGCATAAAAGGCAAAGAGAAAGAGTGAATGCAGTGAAAAATCGTGCATCTCTGTCCCGATCACCTCGTAAATCCATCGCAGTTATCTCTGCGGCTCTCGTTGGCGCGCTCGCGCTCTCAGCGATGCCAGCCCAGGGTGCGAGCACACCAGGTGTAAGCGACACTGAAATTATTCTAGGAATGCAGTTGCCACAGACTGGCCCAGCTAGCCCGGGTTATAACAAGGTAGATGACGCAATGCGCGCCTACTTCGATTATGTAAATTCAAAGGGCGGCGTTAACGGCCGCAAAATCACTTTGATTGCTTATGACGATGAATATAAGGCGGGCAAGACAGTTACTACCGCTTCTAGACTCATCAATAAAGATAAGGTCTTTGCGATGGTCGGTTCAATTGGAACCCAGACACACATCTCAGTAATCAAAGATATTAATCGTCGTGGAATCCCTGACCTCTTCGTCCTTAGTGGATATAGCGGTTTCTATACAGATCCTAAGAAGTACCCAACAACATTCGGCAGTCTCGGTACTTATGTAACCGAAGCGAAGATCCTTGGAAAGTACATCAAGGAGAATATGGCCACCAAGAACGTCGGAATTCTTTACCAGACCGATGACTTCGGCCGTAACACTGTCGAAGGACTAGCAACTGCAGGCCTAACTTTCACAGCCAAGAAGAACGCAGCGACATTTGTTGCAGGATCACAAGGCAGTGGCTTGGATGCTCAGATGCAGCAGCTCAAAGACAACAACGTTGAAGTGGTTATCGTTGGTGCTGTCGCTTCAGCATTTGCCGCAGCAGTGGCATCTTCAAACAAGATTGGCTACAAGCCACAATATGTAGTGATCTCAGTTGGTTCAGATGCAACAACCTTCCAGACAATTCTGGGTGCACGAGGAATCCCGGCAGCGGTATCTGCTGGCTTACTAGCTGGAACAATCTCGGCATCACACGCTCCATCACCAGGTGAAGCAGATGATGAATGGGTTAAGGCATTCAAGAAGATCAACGACGAATTCAATAAGGGTCCTGCGACAGGCAAGGCATGGGATAACAATGTTCTGCAAGGTATGAACATTGGCTACACCATGACTGCAGCTCTTATGGGTGCGGGTAAGAACCTCACACGTGCTGGAATCATCAAGTACATTGAAAACAACCCAGCTAAGTTATCTAGTGCAGCTCTTGCTCCGCTTGGGTATTCAGCAAAGACCCACGAGGCATATACCGGCTTCTGGATTGGAAAATACGATGCAACAGCAGTTCTTAAGCCAATCGATGGCACACGTAAAGTGTGGACAACTGATTCCGCTAAGGGTGCTGTAACCGAACTCAAATACACACGACCTGCAATCGCAGCCGATGCACTACCAAAGGTTGGTTAATCAGATGAAACTATCAATCCGTAAATCAATCGCAACAGTAGGCGCAGCAGCAATAGTTGCGGCCGGTGTTCTCGTATCTGTTCCTGCAGCAAACGCAGCAGCACCAACATGTACAACTGACAAGACGGGCATCGAAACCTGTCTTGGAAAGCTCACAAACGGTGCTGGTTATGTATTTAAGGTTCCAGCAAACTTCAAAGGAACAATGTTCTTTTGGGAGCACGGCTTCCGTCCAACATATCCAGGAGTCTCTGCAGTCCCAACCGGAGTAGAAGAAATCACTCCTTACAGCAACTCAACTCGCAAGGACATCTCGAAAGAGATGATGCTCGCAGGTTACGGTGTCGCTGCATATGACGGAACCGTGCAGGGTATGCGTGGCTGGAATAACACTTTCCGAGTAGAGATGCTTAAGGAAGTTATCGATACCGCCATGGCTAAGTACGGCACCAAGATTCAGAAGAAGGTTGTCTACGGTTCTTCCCAGGCCGGTTCAATCATCACACCATTCGTTGAGAAGTATCCAACCTATGCCGATTCAGTCGGTATCTTGGCTGGAACAACGCCATCAATCGCTGATTCACTGCAATCTGCCTGCGACATCTTCTACATCCTTAGCGTCTTTGCTGACCCAACAATCAAGGGCTGCGCGGCGCTAGGAGTTAAAGGTGCAGCTGGCCACATGGCATCAGTAGGTGAACTGTTGAAGGTGGTTGCACTTCTCAAAACTTGGCAAGTGAACTACGGGGCTCCGGGACTTGAATATCCTGCAGCGCTAAAGGGATCTGGTATTCCACAACGTTCAGCGCTACTTCTTACTGGTCTCCTTACTGGAGTACCAACAAAGAGCGCGCATATGGATGGAATCTCAACCAGCACGCTCGTTCCTGAAGGCAGCATCAATGCAACAGTTGCAATTCTTGAAAACATGGCAGATGCCGTTGCGACCGGCATGCTTGCAGGTCAGTCACTCTCTGAAATAACAGGTCCTGGTTTCTATGACAATACAAAGACTAATTGGGCAGCAATGCTTGATGAAGGCGATGCTGGTCGTTACAACCTAGGTCTATCTGGAGATGATGGCATTAACGGAATGCTTGGCGTTCTATCAATGGCACCTCGTGTAACCGGTAACGCCGATGCAATTGCTAAATTCAAAGCGCTTGATAAGTCTTCCTTTACCTCGACTAAGCCAACAATCTTGCTCTCTAATGAAGCTGATCGTCTGGTCTTTGCTGGCAACTCTTCCCGCTATGTAGATCGCAAGCGTGAGGTATACGAGAAGAGACTCGCTGAGTGGGAGAAGACCATGACTGGCCGAAAGCCAATCTGGAATACGCTTGCACTCTACGCAACTACTCCGGAGACGTATACCAAGTTCACTGCAACTGGTGCACCAGATCTGACAGCCGCTCCAGCGGCATCAGGTGTTGGGCATCAGGACTTCACAACCAAGCAGATGAAGACATGGGTAGATATGCTCGCAATTGCTGCTAAAACAGGAAAGGTTCCAACCGCGTCATATGTTGAGTACATAGCAACGAAAGTTCCCTACCTCAGTGGAGATATTGATTATCGCCCAGCCGATCTGAAGTACAACTTCGGCTATTAATTCAGCAATATGTTAAGTAGAAGGGCCTCGGGCGACCGGGGCCCTTCTACTTTTTGCCTATCATCTATCCTTTATAAGTGAGAATCCAATCAGCGCCCGATATGCAGGCGCTCGGTCTGCGCATCGGTCAACAGTCTCGCGCCGGTGATCTCATCCTGCTTAACGGGCCACTAGGTGCAGGCAAAACTGTGTTGGTGCAGGGAATCGGTCAGGCGCTTGGAATTCATGACGTTACCTCGCCCACCTTTGTGATTTCACGTATTCACAAAGCTCCGCTTTCACTTATTCATGTTGATGCCTATCGCCTACTTGAAGGTGGCAACGCAGCTGCGTACTTAGATGATTTAGATCTGGATACTGCTCGCGAAGATGCAGTGACAGTTATTGAATGGGGTGGGCCGGAATCTGCCCGCTTAAGTGATGAACGCCTTGAAATCACAATAGATCGCACCGAAGAAGTTCGCGAAGTAACAATTAATAAAATTGGCCTCCGTTGGCAAGGTGTAGACCTATGACAATCTCACTCGCAATCGATACCTCGACTTCCAAAACAATTGTTGGAATCGTTGAAGATGGTGTGGTTCTCTTTGAAAAAGCGCACGAAGGGCCAACTGATCACGGCCGCGCACTTTCCGAACTTGTTGCACAAGCGCTCAAGGTAGCCAAACCACCTCACCAAGTAGTTGTCGGAATGGGGCCAGGACCATTTACGGGTCTTCGCGTTGGGATTGCTTTTGCGCAGTGCTTTGCACTGGCCCGTCAGATTCCGGTCATCGGTATTTGTTCACTCGATGCGATTGCGATTGATAAAGATCAATACACGGTTGCGATAGATGCCCGCCGAAAAGAAATTTATTGGGCCACCTACAAAGCTGGCCTTCGAGTCGCTGGTCCATCAGTGAATAAACCAGATGAGGTCTCTGATTTCATCATTGATCTGTATCCAGATATGCAAAAGCTTGTTGCGCTGGTAGCGAGTCAGAACGTCACTGAACCAATGTATTTGCGCCGTCCCGATGCTGTGCCCACTGCGGAGCGATGATGATTACCTATCGTCAGCCCATCGCGCTAGATATCCCAGTACTTGTCGGGTACGAGAAAGAGTTGTTTCCATATTCGCCGTGGAGCGCTGCGCAGTTCAAAGAAGAGTTTGCCGGAATTCCGCGGACGCGTTTTATGTCGGTGGCAGAGAGCGAAAATCGAATTATTGGTTATTGCGGAGTATTTCTGCCCGCCCCCGGTGTTGAGGCGGATATTCTCACCGTGGCAGTAGCCCCTGAATTTCGCCGGCAGGGCATCGCACGCGAATTTATGCGCCAAATTGAAGAGTGGTCGCAAGAGCGTGGAGCCAGCGCCATGATGCTAGAAGTCGAGCAGACCAACGAATCAGCCATCGATCTTTACAAAGCACTTGGCTATATGAAGATTTCGGTGCGCATGGATTATTACGGACCCGGGCAAGATGCCTTGGTGATGCGAAAGGATTTCGCATAATGCAGCCAATCGTTCTTGGAATTGAAACTTCGTGCGATGAAACGGCAATTGGAATCGTGCGCGGTCGCACCTTACTTGCCAATGTCATCGCATCGAGCGTGGATGAACATGCCCGCTTCGGGGGAGTTGTTCCGGAAATTGCTTCGCGGGCGCACCTAGCGGCGATGTTGCCTAGCATTGAACGGGCAGTTGCCGATGCCCAAATTTCGCTTCAGGATATTGATGCGATTGCAGTAACGGCTGGCCCCGGATTAGTAGGCGCTCTACTTGTCGGTGTTGCATCGGCAAGCGGATTGGCCCAAGGTCTTGGCCGCCCGCTCTACGGGGTTAATCACTTAGCTGCCCACGTCTCGGTTGATTACTTAACTCATGAAAAACCAACCGATCCAACTATTGCGCTGCTAGTTAGCGGTGGTCACTCTTCACTTTTGCAAGTTGATGACATCACTGGATCCATTACCAAATTAGGTGCGACGATGGATGACGCAGCCGGCGAAGCGTTCGATAAAATTGCACGTTTACTGGCGCTAGGTTTTCCGGGTGGTCCAGCAATTGACCGGGAGGCAGTGGGCGGATCTGCTACCGCCATTGAATTCCCAAGAGGGCTGACAACTTCACAAGATTGGGAAACTCGTCCATATGAATTTTCTTTCTCGGGGCTGAAAACGGCGGTAGCTCGTTACATCGAGAACACTCCGGTATTTATCCGCGCCGATGTAGCCGCTTCATTCCAAGAATCGATTGTTGATGTTCTACTTTTGAAAGCTCTTGCCGCCTGTAAATCAACCGGCATTAACTCATTAGTAATCGCCGGCGGGGTGGCTGCAAATTCACGTCTTCGCGCCGTTGCCGCAGAGCGTTGCGCCAAGGCGGGAATCGAACTGCGGATCCCGGCCGCCGGCCTCTGTACCGATAACGGTGCGATGGTGGCAGCCCTGGGATCGCTAATGCTCAGCGCCGGCAGACCGGCCACTCATGGCGCCTTCGACGCTGATTCCAGCCTGAAGGTTGAGCAGGTAAGCCTCTAACTCTTGGATTTGCCGGGTGGAATAAGCGCCCCTAGGCTTGGCGTTAGCACTCTCGGGTCCACACTGCTAATTGCGGTGGGCGCCTGACACAGTGGATCACAATCGAAATTAACACTCGAAAATGAAGGAGTATCACCATGGCAGTAGCCATTAAGCCGCTTGAAGATCGCATCGTTGTGAAGGCAAATGAAGCTGAGACCACAACTGCATCAGGTCTTGTTATCCCAGATACCGCCAAAGAGAAGCCACAGGAAGGCACAGTTGTTGCTGTCGGCCCAGGCCGCTTCGATGATGGCGCTCGCGTACCAATGGATGTCAAAGTTGGAGACGTCGTTCTCTACAGCAAGTATGGCGGAACTGAAGTTAAGTACAACAACGAGGAGTACCTCGTGCTCTCTGCCCGCGACATTCTCGCGATTATTGAGAAGTAATCCATGGGAAAAATGTTGGAATTCGACGAGCACGCTCGTCGCGCAATGGAACGCGGTGTTAATCAGCTCGCTGACACCGTCAAGGTAACACTCGGCCCTAAGGGACGTAACGTTGTTATCGCAAAGTCATTTGGTGCACCAACAATTACCAACGATGGCGTAACAATTGCAAAAGAGATTGAACTTTCAGATCCAGTAGAAAATATGGGCGCACAGCTCGTTAAGGAAGTTGCTACCAAGACCAACGATGTCGCTGGTGATGGAACAACAACTGCAACAGTTCTGGCGCAAGCAATGGTCAAGGAAGGTCTTCGTAACCTTGCTGCCGGTGCGCAACCAATGGATCTCAAGCTTGGAATCGAAGCAGCTGTTGAAGCTGTTTCAGCACGCCTGCGCGAGAATGCAACAGTTGTGAAGGACAAGGCACAGATTGCCGATGTCGCCACAATTTCTGCCCAAGATCGTGCAATTGGTGACCTCATCGCAGAGGCCATGGATAAGGTCGGCAAAGATGGCGTAATCACTGTCGAAGAAGCATCTACAACAGCGCTCGAACTCGAGTTCGCTGAAGGAATGCAATTCGATAAGGGTTACATCTCGCCATACTTCGTGACAGATCAAGATCGTATGGAATCTGTACTCGATGATGCCTACGTTCTCATCTCTGCCAATAAGATTTCAGCTCTTCCTGAACTCCTTCCACTTCTTGAGAAGGTTTCCCAGACAGGAAAGCCGCTCTTGATTATTGCTGAAGATGTTGAAGGTGAAGCGCTTTCTACACTCGTTGTAAACCGTATGCGCGGAGTATTTACATCGGCTGCAGTAAAGGCGCCAGGCTTTGGAGATCGTCGCAAGGCAATGTTGCAAGACATCGCAATCTTGACCGGAGCCACAGTTATCTCAGGTGAAATTGGAATGAAGCTCGAGGCTGCAACTCTGGAAGATCTCGGTCGCGCCCGTCGCATCGTTATCACCAAAGATGCAACCACCATTGTTGATGGAGCTGGCGATAAAGCACTCGTTGCTGGTCGCGTTACTGAAATCCGCAATGAAATCGCATCATCTGATTCCGACTGGGATCGCGAGAAGTTGCAAGAGCGCGTTGCAAAGCTTGCCGGTGGCGTCTGTGTCATCAAGGTCGGCGCACATACCGAAGTCGAATTGAAAGAGAAGAAGCACCGTCTTGAAGATGCTATCTCTGCAACTCGCGCGGCTGTGGAAGAAGGAATCGTTATTGGTGGAGGCGCTGCACTTGTGCATGCTGCCGATGCGCTAAACGACAACCTTGGATTCACTGGCGATAAGGCTGTTGGTGTTGCACTTGTTCGCAAGGCATGCGACGAACCACTTCGCTGGATTGCTGAAAACGCAGGGCTTGAGGGCTACGTAGTAGTTGCAAAGGTCCGCGCGCTTAAGTCACACGAAGGCTTCAACGCTGCAACTGATGTCTATGGCGATCTTGTAAAAGATGGCGTTATCGATCCAGTGAAAGTAACTCGTTCAGCGCTTGCAAACGCTGCCTCTATCGCTGCGATGTTTATTACAACAGAAGCTGTTGTATTCGAACGTCCAGCAGATCAAGAGCCAGCTGCTGGTGGGCATGGACATTCACATGGCCCTGGTGGGCATAGCCACTAAGCTCGCGATGTGGCAATAAAGATAGCCACTAAGTAAGAATCAAAGGAAAACCCCCGCACTCAATTCGAGTACGGGGGTTTTTTCTCTTTTAATATTTAGGAAGCATGCGAAATAACTGGAATACCGCGTTGAATTAAAATCGCAGTGCGATCATCTTCTGAGAGACCACCCCAGATACCGTATGGCTCTTGCACGGCGAGCGCATGTGTGCGGCAGGCAGCGATGACTGGGCATGATGCGCAGATAGTTTTGGCAGCATTTTCGCGGTTGCGGCGACGGGGTCCACGTTCTCCATCAGGATGGAAGAACATCTCTGAATCCATCGAACGGCATGCGCCTTCATACTGCCAATCCCATTGCTCCGCAATTGGTTTCGGTAGTCGTGATAGTTCAGCCATTGTTTTTCTCCTTTGACCTGTGTGAGGAGAGCGTACAACCGATTCATACGTTGTTCAATAGACAATCGTTTCGTGCCCTATTCAACTCCCGATTTGTCCGTTTTTCAGATGGTGAGTTGAGCCACTTTTCGAGAGGATAGCGCCATGGCGCCAAAGGTAGAAGAGAAGCTCACGGTCGCCGCCGTAGCCCGACGAATAGGTGTCGCCCCGGCAACGCTTCGAACCTGGGCTCGTCGCTATGGCCTTGGCCCATCAGAGCATCAAGAGGGTGAGCATCGACGTTACTGCCCAGCCGACTTAGCAAAACTTACAATGATGCGACGTTTGATTGTCGCCGGTGTTGCTCCGGCGGAGGCAGCTGAACAAGCCAAGAGCTTTAAAGGTCAGGTCAGCGTCAAGAAACTCGTGAGAGAGATTGAAGTCCGAGAAGATGTAGTGGATGCACTTTTTAGATCCCTGCAAAGTTTTGATCGGACTTTCATTGAAACCACCCTCAATCACGAACTTGATGAGTACGGGGTTGAAGCCGCCTGGTCTGATGTCATTGTGCCAACACTCTTTTTGATTGGCGAAGAGTGGGAGAATTTTCAAAAAGGAATCGAACTCGAACACCTCTTCTCTGAAGTTTTGAAAAAAACGCTACTGCAACGAGTTGTTGAATTAAAAAAACCAGTCAACGCCCGTCCAGTATTGATTGCCGCGGTAGGCGAGGAGTTACATTCACTGCCGCTACATGCACTCGCCGCAGCTCTCTGCGAGCGAAATGTTGAATCCTATGTACTTGGTCCACGGACACCGCTCTCTGCAATTTCGGCGATGGTCACACGATGTGGTCCACCTGCAATTTTCTTATGGGCACAGCTACCTAAGAATGCGGAACAGAAGTACTGGCAAGACTTGCCAGCAGTTCGCCCGGCCCCGCGCGTAATCGTGGGCGGCCCCGGATGGGATGCGATTAATTGCGATGCAGTCATTCGTGCAGAGGGGCTGGAGCAGGCCTGTGATGAGATTGTGCAGGCGTTAGGCGCGTAATCGAGCAGGTAGACTTCACTCTCGCACATCACGAGGAGAGCTAAGACGATGAGTATCGATTCGGAAAAGGTCGCCCTCCTTGGCCTGACCTATGACGATGTGCTCTTACTTCCCGATGCATCAGATGTCGTTCCCTCTGAAGTAGATACATCTACTCGCCTTACTCGAAATATTACTTTGGCGGTTCCGGTCGTTTCTTCGGCTATGGATACCGTGACTGAATCAATGATGGCGATTGCGATGGCAAAGGCTGGTGGCATCGGAATCATCCACCGCAACTTGCCAATAGCTGAACAAGTCGCGCACGTAAAGTTGGTTAAAAACGTTGGCCTTGCGGGGGCCGCTGTAGGAGTGGGCGATGATGGTTTTGCTCGCGCGCAAGCACTTATTGAAGCTGGCGTTGATGTCGTTGTTGTTGACACCGCCCACGGCCACCACCGCGCAGTGCTCGATGCGATTACTCGCATTAAGAATTTTTCTTCCACCATTGAAATCATCGGTGGAAATGTGGCAACTCGCGCTGGTGCGCAGGCGCTTATCAATGCTGGTGCCGATGCCGTCAAGGTCGGCGTCGGCCCCGGATCAATCTGCACCACTCGTGTTGTTGCCGGCGTCGGTGTCCCACAAGTAACTGCAATCATCGAAGCTTCCAAGGCCTGTAACAAGGCTGGCATTCCATTGATTGCAGATGGTGGACTTCAATATTCTGGTGACATCGTCAAAGCAATAGTTGCTGGTGCGCATTCAGTAATGCTCGGATCTCTTTTGGCCGGATGCGCGGAATCTCCAGGCGAACTCGTTGAAATTGATGGTCGCACATACAAGGCCTATCGCGGCATGGGTTCACTTGGTGCGATGCAATCTCGAGGCGAACAAAAATCGTATTCCAAAGATCGTTACATGCAAGATGATGTTCTTTCAGAAGACAAACTTGTACCAGAGGGCATTGAAGGAAAAGTTGCCTATCGGGGCCCGGTTGCAGATGTTGTGCACCAACTTGTTGGCGGACTTCGAAGCGGTATGGGATATGCCGGAGCGCCAGATATCGAAACGCTCCGTCGTGAAGGTCGACTCATTCAGATTACGGCAGCTGGCTTACAAGAGAGCCACCCACATGATGTTCTTCATGTGGCTGATGCCCCTAACTACAGTAAGAAGAAATAACTATGGATTACGAACTCGCACCCGGAAAAAGAGCGCGCCAGGCTTACTCATTTGAAGATATCGCCATCGTCCCAAGTCGGCGCACTCGTACGCCCGAAGATGTCTCTACTTCTTGGCAAATTGATGCCTACAAGTTCGACCTGCCGCTCATTGCAGCGCCGATGGATTCAGTTGTCTCACCTGATACCGCAATTGCGATTGGAAAATTGGGCGGCCTCGGAGTTCTAAATCTTGAAGGGCTATGGACTCGCTATGAAGATCCACGTATTCCACTTGGCGAAATCGCATCAATGCCGGATAAGCATGCAACGCGACGTATGCAAGAGATTTATGCAGCGCCGATTCGCCCAGAGTTAATTAAAGAGCGCATCAAGACGATTCGTGATTCCGGTGTCACGGTGGCAGCTTCGCTCTCACCACAGCGAACTGTGCAACTCCACAAAGCAGTAATCGATGCCGGGGTGGATATCTTTGTAATTCGTGGCACCACAGTTTCGGCCGAACATGTCGCTGCCGAAAATGAAGCGCTTAACCTCAAAAAATTTATCTACGAGCTAGATGTCCCTGTCATCGTAGGCGGAGTTGCAACAATAACTGGCGCACTTCACCTGATGCGCGCTGGCGCAGCTGGAGTTCTAGTTGGCTTCGGTGGCGGCGCTGCACACACCACACAAACAGTTCTTGGAATTGAAGTCCCAATGGCAACCGCAATTGCCGACGTAGCTGCAGCGCGACGTGAATACCTCGATGAATCTGGTGGACGTTATGTGCATGTCATTGCCGACGGCGCAGTTGGAAAATCCGGAAACATTGCAAAGGCAATTGCGTGTGGCGCAGATGCCGTCATGATGGGCGCCGCACTCGCAAAAGCAGTTGAATCACCGGGTCTTGGTTGGCACTGGGGATCTGAGGCCTATCATCCGGAAGTTCCGCGCGGACAGCGCGTTAATGTGGGAACGGTTGGAAGCCTGGAAGAGATTTTAACTGGTCCTTCACATGCATCTGATGGCTCAATGAACTTATTTGGTGCACTACGCCGAGCAATGGCCACCTGCGGATACTCAGATGTGAAGTCATTCCAGCGGGTAGAAATCGTTATGCAGCATGGCAGATAAGCACGGAGTACTGGTCGTCGATTTCGGCGCACAGTATGCACAACTTATCGCTCGTCGCGTGCGCGAAGCAAAGGTGTATTCAGAGATTGTTCCGTCATCAATAACAGCTACTGAAGTAAGTGCCAAGAACCCAGAAGCAATCATTCTTTCTGGTGGGCCCTCTTCTGTGTACGCAGATCACGCACCAAAATTTGACCCGGCAATTTTTGCTTTAGGCATTCCAATCTTTGGTATTTGTTACGGATTTCAAACAATGGCGGCAGCACTTGCGGGTGTGGTTGCACAGACTGGCAAATCAGAGTTTGGTCGCACCGCACTTGAAGTAAAGAGTGGCTCAAAGATTTTTGCCGGACTTCCCGCAACTCAATCGGTCTGGATGTCACATGGCGATGCGGTTGCAGAAGTTCCGTGCGGCTTTAGCATTTCGGCGGCAACGGCAGATACTTCAATCGCCGCATTTGAAGATGCCACTGGCAAGTTAGCGGGAGTGCAATTTCACCCTGAGGTATTGCACTCAGAATACGGTCAAGCAATCTTGCAGAATTGGCTCACTAACATCGCCGGTTGTAAACCGAGTTGGACAACTCAGAACATTGCCGAAGATGAAGTAGCAAAAGCGAAAGCTGCCATTGGCGCCAAGCGCGTAATTTGTGGCCTCTCCGGTGGCGTTGATTCCGCAGTTGCCGCGGCCATCGTCCAAAAAGCGGTAGGCCATCAACTTACTTGCGTCTTTGTCGATCATGGTTTGCTTCGCAGCGGAGAATCAGAACAAGTGCAGCGTGATTTCGTTGCCGCAACCGGAATCGAACTAGTTGTTGTAGACGCACGAGAGCAATTCCTTGCCGCCCTTGCCGGTGTAACTGAGCCAGAGACAAAGCGAAAAATTATTGGTCGCGAGTTCATTCGCTCATTTGAATCTGCAGCGCGAGATATTGCAGCTGGGGGAGATGTCGAATTCTTAGTGCAGGGCACCTTGTACCCCGATGTTGTTGAATCTGGTGGCGGTACCGGAACTGCCAATATTAAGTCGCACCACAATGTGGGCGGACTACCTGATGATTTAAAGTTTGCGCTCATTGAGCCGCTACGTACTCTCTTTAAAGATGAGGTACGCCAGGTTGGCCTTGAACTCGGATTGCCAGAAGAGATTATTTGGCGACAACCATTTCCAGGTCCCGGACTTGGTATCCGCATCATCGGTGAAGTTACACAAGAGCGCTTGGATATCTTGCGCGAGGCAGACCTGATTGCCCGCGAAGAGTTGAAGGCCGCTGGTCTTGATCGAGAGATTTGGCAGTGCCCAGTGGTGCTCCTTGCTGATGTTCGAAGTGTTGGAGTGCAAGGTGACGGGCGAACCTACGGCCACCCCATCGTCTTACGTCCAGTGTCGAGTGAAGATGCAATGACAGCTGATTGGTCACGCGTTCCCTATGATGTACTTGAAAAAATTTCAACCCGTATTACCAATGAAGTCCGCGAAGTAAATCGGGTAGTTTTAGATGTCACAAGTAAGCCGCCCGGCACCATCGAGTGGGAATAGGAAGCCACAATGAAGAAAGTCAGCGCCATTGCCGTATCGGTATTCGTTCTAGCGGGAGCACTTACCTACGCGCCCCAAGCTAACGCTGCAGCGATTGTCTGTAAGCCGACAACGGCGAAAGCTCGCACGCCGTTAAAGACTAATCCGCCGCAGAAGATCGCCAAAGTTCTTCCAAAGACCATGACGCTAAAAACAAATTGTGGGGATGTAGTAATCGCGCTAGATCCAAAGGCACCATTTACAGTTACGCAATTAACCGCACTTGCAAGAGCTGGCTTTTACAACAAGACCCTTTGTCACCGCGAAGCTGTGGCCGGATTTGCCATGTTGCAGTGTGGAGATCCAACTGCTGAAGGCGGTGGAGGTCCAGGTTTCACTTATGGCGATGAGAATCTACCCATCGGCAAAGTTCTCACTTATCCAGCAGGAACAGTGGCAATGGCTAATTCCGGGCCTAATTCCAACGGCAGCCAATTCTTCTTGGTTTACGGGGATTCACCTGCACTTGGTCCTTCATACTCAATCTGGGGAAAAATCACTAAAGGAATTGATGTGCTCAGATATATCGGTTCAAAAGGCGTAACGTCAGGACCAAATGACCCACCTGGAATCGGTAAACCAAATATTAAAGTAGCAATCGAATCTGTCGTTGTTAAGTAATTTAGCTACTAATTTGTATTGACGATTTTAAAGGCTTCCGCGATTCGACCTTCAGGAAGTTCACCAAGACCTGCGTTGCGTTGACCCCATTCGCGCAGCATCTCCTCAAGGTTCTCCATATGAGATGTCTGGGAAGCATGTTCTTTCAGTGCAGCTAACTTGAAATGGAAGGTGTCGGTGATATCTACGAAGTGATCTGGCTCTGAATGCCCTTGCATCCATACTTCCTTCACTTTCCACGGTTGTAAATTCTCTACTTCCAATAAATCAGTAAATGCAAAAGGGTTACGCGCATCTGGATAGACCGCTTGGATAGTTGCTTCACCGGCTGCTAAGTGATCTGGGTGGCTAGCGCCAATGCGATCCCAATTGCGTTCTGGTGATTGGCAGATCATGCGATCTGGTTGAACTCGGCGTATTTGTCTGACAATATCTTTACGCAGCGCGATAGTCGGCTCGAGATGTCCATCTACATAGTTAAGGAATGTGACATCGCTAATTCCAAGTGCTGCACATGCCGCTCGTTGCTCCCGCTGACGTACAGCAGGCATCTCTTCTTTCGTAAATCCTGATTCTTCGCCACCTTGGTCGCCATTAGTACAGAGCACATAGGAAACCTCTATGCCCTGTGCTACCCATTGGGCAATAGTTCCTGATGCACCGAAATCAGAATCATCGGGATGGGCGTTGATAACTAAAACGCGCTTGATCTCTGAATCTGCAATGGGCTCCATGACACACAAGCCTAATAGACTCCGCCGCATGAGCGCGACCGACCCTTTGCTAGCCGGACTTAATCCGCAGCAACAGAAGGCGGTTTCACATGCCGGATCTCCACTGTTGGTAGTCGCTGGCGCGGGTTCTGGAAAGACTCGAGTACTTACTCGCCGAATTGCATTCATTATGGCCAGACGTGAAGTGCGCCCCTATGAAATTCTGGCCATTACATTTACCAATAAGGCTGCCGGCGAGATGAAAGAGCGCGTCACCGAGCTCGTTGGGCCAGTGGCCAAGTCAATGTGGGTCTCTACCTTTCACTCATCGTGTGTGCGCATGTTGCGGCAAGAGGTAGAGCGACTTGGCTACAGCAGCACCTTTAGTATTTATGATTCGGCCGATTCGCAGAAACTTATTTCGCGCGTGATGGAGACCCTCAATCTTGATTCCAAGCGATATCCAGCTCGTCAATTTCAGAATCTAATTTCAAACGCCAAGAACGAATTGCAAACACCCTATGAATACTTGAGCCAAGCCAGTAATCAATTCGAAACGATTGTCGCCGACGTTTACACCCTGTATGAAAAGCGGTTACAGCAGGCGAATGCAATGGATTTTGACGATTTAATTATGAAGACAGTCCAAGTTCTGCAGAAGTTTCCGGAGGCAAAAGCCCGCTTCCGCTCTCGTTTCCGTCACATTTTGATTGATGAGTACCAGGATACAAATCATGCACAGTATCAACTGGTTAAGGAACTTACCGGGGTCGAAGGAGATGGGTTTCCACTGGCCGAACTCTGCGTAGTGGGCGATGCTGACCAATCAATCTACGGTTTTCGTGGAGCTACAATTCGTAATATTTTGCAATTCGAAGTTGATTATCCAAATGCGACCACGGTCTTACTCGAACAGAACTATCGTTCTACCCAAAATATTCTTAACGCAGCAAATGCCGTTATCACCAAGAATGAGTCGCGGAAAGAGAAGAATCTGTGGTCCGATGCCGGTTCGGGTGCACCACTGACTGGTTATGTCGCAGAGTCAGAGTATGACGAGGCTGAATTCATTAGAAGCGAGATTCGTTCGCTCCAAGATATGGGCCAATCAAATCCCGGAGATACCGCAGTTTTCTATCGCACAAATGCCCAATCTCGTATCTTTGAAGAAATCTTTATGCGTGCGGCTATTCCTTACAAAGTCGTTGGTGGACTGCGCTTCTATGAGCGTAAAGAGGTAAAGGATTTACTGGCATATCTTCGTGTACTTGCTAATCCAAATGATGAAGTTTCGCTGCGCCGAATTATCAACTTTCCAAAGCGCGGCATTGGTGACCGCGCGCTAGAAGAAGTTGAGAATTTTGCCGAGCTTCACGGAATCTCTTTCTGGAACGCGCTCTTGCGAGTATCTGAGGCAACGGCGGTGCCCAATAAAGCGGCGCACTCAATCGCCTCATTTACCTCAATGCTGACCGCTTTGCAGACGCTGGTAGAGGCAAAGACCAAGCCTTCGGTGATTATCGAAGCGGTACTAGAGCAATCTGGATTACTCACTGAACTCGAAGCAAGCACAGATCCGCAAGATGAAGTACGAGTTGAGAACTTAAAGGAATTAGTCTCGGCATCGATGGATTATGAAGAGCGTCCATTTGAAGAATTGATTGAGGATGAAGAAATCTCGCTCTCTGGATTTTTAGAAAAAGTCTCGCTGGTTTCCGATGCAGATGAGATTCCAGATGGCGAAGATCATGGTGGAGTTGTAACTCTCATGACTCTGCATACTGCCAAGGGTCTGGAATTTCCCACTGTATTTCTGACCGGCATGGAGGATGGAATCTTCCCGCATGCGCGGACCCTTGATGATCCAAAGGAAATTGAAGAAGAACGTAGGCTTGCATATGTCGGACTCACACGAGCAGAAAAACGTCTCTACATCTCACGTGCTGAGTACCGATTAACTTTCGGAACTCCTAAATACAATCCGGCATCACGATTTTTAGATGAGATTCCAGCTGAACTCATTGAGTGGAAAAATGAAGGACGTTCATCGTTTACATCCTCATCTGGCGTAAAGAAATCTCGATTGCCATCAGGTCCTCCACCGCGTGCCACCGGAAAGAAATCGACAGCGATGGCTCTTGAAGTTGGTCAGCGTGTGTCTCATGACACATTCGGATTAGGCACTGTTGTGGCAGTTGCAGGCGAAGGAGATAAATCGGAAGCGACCATCAATTTCGGGGCCTACGGCGATAAACGCTTATTGCTTCGCTATGCCCCTGTCACTGCACTGTGAATAAGCCTTTAGGATTGGCCGGTAAGTGCCTCGCGCATCACATTGACCACACCCGAAGGAGCCCTTTAGTGGATCTCTACGAATACCAAGCCCGCGATCTCTTTGAAAAGCATCACGTTCCTGTATTGCAAGGAGCGGTTGCGACAACTGCAGACCAAGCGCACGATGCAGCTGCCAAGATGGGTGGCAAAGTTGTTGTTAAGGCCCAAGTAAAAGTTGGTGGACGTGGAAAAGCGGGCGGCGTAAAACTTGCCGTTGATGCAAACGATGCGAAAGAAAAAGCTGGCGCAATTCTTGGAATGGATATTAAGGGTCACACAGTTCATAAAGTGATGATTGCTCAGGCAGCGCCTATCGTTGACGAATATTATGTTTCAATTCTGCTTGATCGCTCTAACCGCACATTCCTTGTGATGGCATCTGTTGCTGGTGGTATGGATATTGAAGAAGTTGCACACACTGCCCCAGAAAAGTTAGCAAAGGTTCCAGTGAGCGCAGTTGATGGAATTTCGCCAGCAAAGGCGAAGGAGATTGTGGCCCAGGCGAACTTCCCAGCCGATGTGGCAGATCAAGTTGCAGATGTCTTGGTCAAGCTCTGGGAAACTTTCCAATCAGAAGATGCAACTCTTGTTGAAGTTAATCCACTTGTTAAAACCGAAGACGGACGTGTTGTCGCACTTGATGGCAAAGTCACCCTCGATGAGAACGCTGAATTCCGTCAACCAGATCACGAAGCGCTTGTAGATCATGACACCGCAAACGCCCTTGAAGCGGCAGCGAAAGCTAAAGGTTTGAATTACGTCAAGCTCGATAATGGCCAGGTTGGAATCATCGGCAATGGCGCCGGTCTAGTGATGTCAACACTCGATGTTGTTGCATACGCCGGAGAAAAATTTGGCGGAATGCGCCCAGCAAACTTCCTTGATATCGGCGGAGGTGCATCTGCGCAAGTGATGGCTGATGGACTCTCAATTATTCTTGGTGACCCAGATGTAAAGAGCGTATTCGTCAATGTATTTGGTGGAATCACTGCGTGTGATGCGGTGGCTAACGGCATCGTGCAAGCCCTTGAACTCCTTGGCTCACAGGCAACTAAGCCAATCGTGGTTCGACTTGATGGCAATAACGTTCTTGAAGGACGGGCAATTCTTACTGCGGCCAACCATCCGCTGGTAGAGCAAGCAGAGACCATGGATGGAGCAGCATCTCGCGCTGCAGAATTGGCGGCAAAGTAATGTCTATCTTTATCAACGCAGCAAGCAAAATAATTGTTCAGGGCATGACCGGTTCTGAAGGAACAAAGCACACTCGCCGCATGTTGGCATCAGGTTCAAAAGTTGTTGGTGGAGTAACACCCGGTAAGGGCGGTCAGGTCGTAGATATTGACGGAACTTCACTTCCGGTTTTCAATACCGTGGCGGAAGCTATGGCTGCAACCGGCGCTAACGTCTCCGTTGTCTTTGTACCTCCTAAATTTGCCAAGGCAGCGGTCATTGATGCCATTGATGCAAAGATGCCATTGGTTGTAGTTATCACCGAAGGTATTCCGGTGCATGACTCGGCTTACTTCTATTCATACTCGTTACAAAAGGGCACTACCCAAATCATTGGGCCAAACTGCCCCGGACTCATCAGTCCAGATCAATCAAATGTCGGCATTATTCCGGCAGACATTACAAAGCGTGGGCCTATCGGACTTGTTTCAAAGTCAGGAACACTTACTTATCAAATGATGTACGAACTACGAGACATTGGATTCTCTACCGCAGTTGGTATTGGTGGAGATCCAGTTATCGGAACAACGCATATTGATTGCTTACGCGCATTTCAAGATGATCCCGAGACAACTGCGATTGTCATGATTGGTGAAATTGGTGGCGATGCAGAAGAACGCGCAGCTGCATTTATCTCTGAGTATGTCACAAAGCCAGTCGTGGGTTATGTTGCAGGATTTACAGCACCTGAAGGAAAGACGATGGGACATGCTGGTGCCATCGTTTCTGGTTCGTCTGGTACCGCACAAGCAAAGAAGGATGCACTGGAAGCCGCGGGCGTACGAGTAGGACAGACACCGAGTGAAACTGCGCAATTAATGCGCGACATCTTAGGTCGTTAATTTAACGATGCAACGCGTCCTTCTGGTCTCGTTGTCTCATGCACTACGTAGCGCTGCATATTTGTTACTACCGTTCTCCTTTATTGCGCTCATTGCTTGGTCGACCGCCGGAAGTGTAAGTGGGTCAACTACAGATCCAATTCGTGGTGCAATTTGGATTTGGTTGGGTGCTCATCACATTCCTTTTCAATTAGCGCTACCGCCTACCGGAATCGCTGGATATTTCACCTACCTACCTATCGGTGGCTTGGTTCTTCCACTACTTGTTATTCGCTCATCTTTTTCACGAGCGCTGGAAAAACTCAAGGGTGACTACCATGACCTAAATAGCGTTCGACTTAACTTTTCAATTCTCTATGCGCTCATCGTCACCGCGCTAGCTTTTATGAGTAGATCTAACCCAGTCGCGGCGCAGTGGTATCTCGCTCCGGTCTTCGCCTTTTTTATTGCCCTTGTCTCCACCATGACAGTTGGTAATCGGGTCGTGCCATCGCGCTCGTTACGAATAAGTTTACGAGTGCTATCGATTCTGCTTGGAGTTTCGCTAATCCTGATTTCGATGCTGATCTTTATCAATCTCTCACAAGTCAGAGATATTACGACCTCGCTGCAACCAGGAATTTTTGGTGGGGTACTCCTGCTCATTCTTAATATTCTTTATCTACCAAACGCAGCAGTGGCAGCTGCTTCCTACTTTTCCGGAACTGGATTAGCAGTTGGTAGCGGAACTTTGATTTCACCATATTGGTATAACTTGGATCAGATTCCCGCATTGCCGCTACTGGGAATACTTCCAGTGGATAGAGAACCACTTGCCCTACTTGGCGTCATTTTCTTTATTGGCCTGGGAGTTCTCTTGGCATACCTCACCTCCAGTTTCGATCTGCGCACTATCGCTCAATCATATTTATTTGCAGTTATTGGTCTGGTAGTACTTGGTTATCTCGGCAGCGGATCTCTCATCACCGCAGAGATGGGCGCGATGGGAGTCTCTATCTGGAAATTTGCGCTTTCTGCCGCTATTGAAATGGCAGTGGGAGCGCTACTTACGATTCTCGTAATCAACAAGATAGTAAATAAGGGCGTTCGATGAAGAGAGTAGTCATCTTGGCATCGGGCAGTGGAACTCTGGCGCAGGCAATATTCGATGCTCGGACAACTTCTCTCACTAGTGCTGACATCGTTGCGCTGATCTCGGATAAGAGTGATGCGCAAGTCATTGAGAGAGCTTCGGCGGCACAGATTGAGTCCTACGTAATTCCTATGTTGGCAGATCGCGGCGAATGGGACCGAGAGTTAGAGACGTTACTTGCTGCGCTCAAGCCAGATTTGGTAGTGAGCGCTGGATTTATGCGTTTACTTTCGGCAAAGACCGTTGCCCGATTCAAAATTATTAATAGCCACCCTTCCTTGCTTCCGCTATTTCCCGGAGCGCACGCAGTTCGCGATGCGCTCAACGCTGGGGCCAGTCAGACAGGAACAACTATCCACTGGGTTGACGCCGGTCTGGATACCGGTGAAATCATTTCGCAAGCGCAGCTCGACATACACAGTGACGATACCGAAGAGTCACTGCATGAGCGCATTAAGATTCTGGAACGAGGTCTCATAGTTGCGACCATTGCTTCGATATTGGCAACGCAGGAGAAAACCAATGGCTAATCGCAAACCAATCCGTAGGGCGCTAGTGAGTGTCTATGACAAAGATAGATTGCTGGAACTTGGCAAAATTCTCACGGATGCCGGTATTGAAATACTTTCAACCGGTTCTACCGCCAAGACGCTGCACGATGCTGGAATACCCGTGATTGAAGTAAGTAGTTACACCGGATTTCCCGAAATTATGGGCGGTCGAGTCAAGACCTTGCACCCAAAAATTCATTCCGGAATTTTGGCCGATCAGAACAACCCGGAGCACCTGAAAGCTATTGAAGAGCTAGATATCGCTCCGTTTGATCTTGTTGTCATTAATTTGTATCCCTTTGCAGCAACGCTAGCTTCCGGTGCTGATTTCGCAGAATACATCGAACAAATTGATATCGGCGGTCCATCAATGTTGCGCGGCGCCGCAAAGAATCATGGATCAGTAGCCGTTGTCTGTAACACATCGCAATATGACGAAGTGTTTACCGCCATTAAAGCCGGCGGCTTTACAGCTGAAGAGCGAAAGCGTCTCGCGTTGGAGGTATTTCGAACAACCGCTGAATACGATCTCACGATCGCGAGTTGGCTTGGCTCAACGATTAGTTACGAGATGCAAGATCTGGATTGGCTAGGCCTGATTTGGAAGCGCGAGAATTCACTGCGCTATGGAGAAAACCCACATCAGAAAGCTGCCATTTATCGCGGTGGTCCAAGCGGAATTGTCAGCGCAGTGCAGAATCACGGCAAAGAGATGTCATTTAATAATTACACCGATGCCGATGCAGCATGGCGCGCAGCCCTTGATCATTCGGAACCGTGTGTGGCAATCATTAAGCACGCCAATCCCTGCGGTATCGCAATTGGCACAGATATTGCCGATGCTTATGCAAAGGCGCATTTATGTGATCCAGTATCGGCATTTGGTGGAGTCGTCGCAGCAAATCGCACCGTCACGGCAGCGATGGCAGAATCACTTTCGCAAGTTTTTACTGAAGTTATCATTGCTCCAGCTTACGAACCAGCCGCGCTCGAAATTTTGATGAAGAAACCTTCAATTCGAATCCTCACTTGTACCAGTACTCATATTTCGCCATTGGAAATCCGACCTGTCTCCGGTGGCGTATTAGTTCAGGAGACTGATCTGATTACTGGCGATGGAGATGATCCTAAGAACTGGAAGCAAGTAACAGGTGCACCAGTTTCATCAAATGTCATGACAGATCTCATATTTGCTTGGCGTGCAGTTCGCGCAGTTAAGAGCAATGCCATTCTTCTTGCTAAAGATGGAGCGGCAATCGGTATTGGAATGGGTCAAGTAAACCGCGTTGATTCAGCAAAGCTCGCTGTAGATCGCGCCGGGTTACGTGTGGCAGGAACCGTTGGCGCATCAGATGCCTTCTTCCCATTTGCTGATGGGTTAGAGATTTTGACCGCTGCTGGGGTGGTCGCAATCGTGCAACCAGGTGGAAGTGTGCGCGATGAGGAAGTTATTGCCGCTGCAAATAAGTCCGGCATCGCAATGTTCTTCACCGGGACTCGACATTTCTCGCACGCATAGTGCGCCCCTTAAGATAGGTCCATGAGCGCACAGATACTTGATGGCAGAGCACTTGCAGCCTCCATTAAGAAAGATCTCGCACTTAGAACCGCCAAACTTACGGCGACCGGAATTACTCCCGGACTCGGCACTGTTTTAGTTGGAGATGATCCCGGTTCACATTCCTATGTCGGAGGCAAACACAGGGATTGCCAAGAAGTAGGAATCAATTCAATCCGAATAGATTTACCGGCTTCGGCAACCCAAAGTGATGTGCTTGCAGCAATTGAAGATTTGAACGCGGCACCTGAGTGCACGGGATATATCGTGCAGCTTCCGCTTCCAGCGGCAATTAACACCCAAGTAATTCTAGAAGCGATTGATCCAGCAAAGGATGCCGATGGATTGCACCCACTTAACTTAGGTCGACTCGTGGCTGGATATCCAGCGCCGCTGCCATGCACACCACGTGGAATAGTTGAACTCTTAAATCATTACAAAATTCCACTTGCAGGTGCTGAAGTTGTAGTAATCGGACGAGGTCTGACAGTTGGACGTCCATTGGGGTTGTTACTCACTCGCAAAAAAGAGAATTCAACTGTGACTCTGACACATACCGGTACCAAAGATTTAATCGCACACACACAACGCGCAGATATTGTGATTGCCGCGATTGGGCAGCCACATTTCTTAAAGGCCGAGATGATTAAAGCTGGCGCCGCAGTTCTTGATGTCGGAATTTCTCGCACTGATTCAGGCTTAGTGGGGGATGTTGATCCAACAGTCTTTGATGTCGCATCCTTCATTGCACCGATGCCAGGTGGCGTTGGTCCCATGACACGTGCGATGCTGCTCATGAATGTGGTTGAAGCATGCGAGCGATAACCCCGCTACAACTTCGCATTGCGTACATAGTCATCGCACTTGGCGTGCTCATTGGTGTTGTCGGATTTGTACGTTTCGGGGCGCTACTGATTTCCGCGGGCACTGGCGTAATTGCCCTCTCGCAGTGGAAGTCGCGCTCCTTCGAGCGCTATCTCCCGCTAGCAATAGCTGTGGTGCTCTTCGGGTTGGCAATCGCTCTACCTAATGGGTTGTAGAGTTCTCTCGACGTCAAGATAAAACCAGATCGATTAAAAGGACAGCGCTATGGCAAAGAAAGTCACCGTTGTAGGTGCAGGTTTTTACGGATCAACTACAGCTCTTCGTTTAGCTGAGTACAACATCTTCGATGAAGTAGTTCTCACAGATATCGTTGAGGGAAAGCCAGAAGGATTGGCGCTGGATATGAACCAATCCCGCTCCATCGAAGGTTTTGAAACACGAATCACTGGTGCAACAACGACAGCTGAAGGCGCTGGATACGACAAGACTGCCAACTCTGATGTTGTAGTTATTACCGCTGGACTTCCGCGTAAACCGGGTATGAGCCGAATGGATTTAATCGGTGTTAACGCTGGAATCGTTCGTGGAGTCGCGGAAAACATTGCAAAGCACTCACCAAATGCTGTCATCATCGTGGTCTCTAATCCACTTGATGAGATGACAGCGCTTGCACAAATCGCGACCAACTTTCCAAAGAATCGCGTGATGGGCCAAGCAGGAATGCTCGACACCGCCCGTTTTACAAACTTTGTTGCTGAAAAACTTGGTGTTCCAGTTGCCTCTGTTAAGACCCTCACCTTGGGTTCTCACGGAGACACCATGGTTCCAGTGCCAAGCCGTTGCACAGTAAACGGTGTTGCACTGTCAGAGAAGTTATCTCAAGCTGAAATTGATGAACTAGTCGACCGCACACGTAACGGTGGAGCTGAAGTTGTCGCTCTACTTAAAACTGGTTCTGCTTATTACGCACCATCTGCGGCAGCCGCTCGTATGGCAAAAGCCGTGATTGAAGATTCAGGTGAAGTTATGCCGGTCTGCGCCTGGGTAGATGGCGAATACGGAATCTCTGGCGTCTATCTCGGTGTTGAAGCTGAGATTGGCAAAGTTGGAATCCGTAAAGTTGTAGAGAGTGCTCTGACAGCCGCCGAAGTTGCTTCACTGAAAGAAGCTGCCGAAGCGGTTCGTGCCAAGCAAGCTGATGTTCAAACTCTATAAATAGAAGACTTAAAGAAGAAGCTAATCGGGAGAAGAAGATGTCAAAAATCAAAGTAGTCGGCACTGTTGTTGAACTAGATGGTGATGAGATGACTCGCATCATCTGGCAGTTCATTAAAGATAAGTTGATTTTGCCCTATCTCGATGTAAACCTTGAGTACTACGACCTTGGCATGGAACACCGCGATGCAACTGATGATCAAGTCACCATTGATTCAGCTCGCGCAATTCAGAAGCACGGCGTTGGAATCAAGTGCGCAACGATTACCCCCGATGAAGCCCGTGTCGAAGAATTTGGCTTGAAAAAAATGTGGAGATCACCTAACGGAACTATCCGCAATATTCTTGGCGGCGTTATCTTCCGCGAACCAATTATTATCAGCAACGTTCCGCGCCTTGTTCCACACTGGACTAAGCCGATTGTGATTGGCCGCCATGCATTTGGCGATCAGTATCGCGCCACAGATTTCAAGGTTCCTGGCCCAGGAAAGCTCACGCTTTCGTACGTTCCAGAAGATGGATCAGCACCACAAGAGTTTGAGGTATTTGATTTCAAATCCTCAGGTGTTGCGATGGCAATGTATAACGTCGATGATTCAATCCGTGACTTTGCTCGGGCATCATTGAATTACGGACTTCTTCGCAAGTTCCCGGTCTATCTGTCAACGAAAAACACGATTCTGAAAGCTTACGATGGTCGCTTTAAAGATATCTTTGAAGAGATTTATCAAGCTGAATTCAAAGCACAATTTGAGGCTGCAGGAATTTGGTATGAACACCGACTCATCGATGACATGGTCGCCATGTCACTTCGTATGGAAGGTGGATATGTCTGGGCATGTAAGAACTACGACGGTGATGTGCAATCCGATACCGTCGCACAGGGTTATGGCTCGCTAGGACTCATGACATCAGTTCTTATGACTCCAGATGGAAAGATTTGCGAATCAGAGGCCGCGCACGGAACGGTAACTCGCCACTATCGCGATCACCAAGCAGGTAAAGAGACCTCCACAAACCCAATCGCTTCCATCTTTGCGTGGACCCAGGGCCTTGCTCACCGAGCAAAGCTCGATAACAACGCCGAACTAGCAAAATTCACCAAGACGCTAGAGCGCGTATGTATTGAAACAGTCGAACAAGGAAAGATGACTAAGGATTTAGCGCTACTTATCGCTAAGGATGCTCCATACCAAACTACTCAACAATTCCTTGATTCAATTGATGAGAACCTTAAGAAAGCCATGGCTTAATAAATTCCATGAATCAGAACCCCGGTGCAATCGCACTCGTTGGTTCTGGTGAATATTCAGTGCAGATGCAGGAGCTAGAAAGAGAGCTCCTGCATTTAGCAATTTCACGGGGAATGAAAAATACCTTCGTACAAATTCCAACGGCATCCTCGCATGAGGGCCAATCGCGACGCGATCATTGGAAAGAGTTGGGGCAAGAACAGTCAGATCGAATTGGAGGTGACTGTGTTTATCTGCCCATCCATGAGCGCGAAGATGCCTTCAATCAAGATTACGTAGATCTCATTGCAGATGCTGGGCTCATATATTTCTCGGGGGGAGACCCGCATCGCGTTGCCGAAATTCACCGGCAATCACCGCTCTGGGATGAAATTGTGAAGCAATGGAGATCTGGCACATCGTTGGCTGGATGTTCCGCAGGCGCCATGGCATTTGGTGGGACCATCATGGGCCTCCGTCGCGCGGTACATAGTCCCGGGTTAGCACTGCTGCCAGATATTGAAGTAATTCCACATTACGACAAGATGTTGGGTTGGCTGCCAGACCGAGTTGCCTCATTTGTTCTGCGTTCGGAAAATGATTCAGTACTTCTTGGGATCGATGAGTACACCGCGCTAGTGCATACCGATGTCTGGCGTCGCGTGGGACGCGGAAAGGTTCACCTTCTGCGTGGAACTCTTGACTTTGAACAGTAAGAGAATTAGTTGATTCGCACACCTGTTGTTGAATCAAAGAGGTGGATGGCTCCAGGCAGATTTGCGACAGTGATTGTCTGCCCAGCCTTTGGTGGATTCTTTGGATCCCAGCGCACAATTACTTGCGCACCCTCGTCAACACTATGTGCGAATTGAATGCCGGGATCGGCTGGCTTTCCATAGACAAATGCATCTGAACCGAGTTCTTCCACTACCTCGACGTGGACCTGGAAGCCCTTATCTGCAGCAATCCAACCTTCTGGGCGAATACCAACTGTGACAGATGCACCAGCTGAGGCCGGAACATCGATATCTAGCCCGCCAAGGTGCGCCTTGCCACCAGATACTGGCGCGACAAGTAAGTTCATTGCAGGTGAACCAATGAATCCAGCAACAAATGCATTAACTGGCTTGTCATAAAGATTTCTCGGGGTGTCTACCTGCTGCAAGAGACCATCTTTAAGTACGGCAACGCGATCACCCATAGTCATTGCTTCGACCTGATCGTGAGTGACATAAACAGTTGTAATTCCTAGCCGACGTTGTAGCGCAGCGATTTGGGTACGAGTTGCAACGCGCAACTTCGCATCAAGGTTTGAGAGCGGTTCATCCATGAGAAAGACCTGCGGTTCACGCACAATTGCACGACCCATTGCAACGCGTTGGCGTTGTCCACCTGAGAGAGCCTTTGGCTTGCGCTCTAGATACGGTTCGAGGTCAAGTAATTTTGCAGCTTCGCGAACCCGCTTATCGCGTTCGGCCTTATCAATGCCCGCGATTTTTAAAGCGAAGCCCATATTTTCAGCGACGGTCATGTGCGGGTAGAGCGCATAAGACTGGAAGACCATTGCGATATCGCGATCTTTTGGAGCAACATTTGTGACATCGCGATCACCGATAAGAATTCGACCACCGTCAATTTCTTCAAGTCCGGCCAGCATGCGAAGTGATGTTGACTTGCCGCAGCCGGAAGGGCCGACGAGAACTAAAAACTCGCCATCGGCGACCGTGAGGTTGAGCTTATCTACCGCTGGAGTTGTTGTCCCTGGGTAGATGCGAGATGCATTTTCGAATACGACTGATGCCATGTTTTTCACTTTCCTTATCCGGGCAGGTACGTGCCCGACGATCCGTGGAGTAAGGCGCTAATCGGTTGACCAGCGTGGCCAAGGATATGGCAGCGGGGTGCAAGACAGAAACGCACGCGCTACACTTCTCACATCATGGAAGGTAACCCGAGTACCCCCCTTTTTGGCTCGATTCTGATTGTTGTAGGCCTGATTGTTACCGGCGGCCTCTTTGTAGCTGCCGAAATTGCCCTCATCTCCTTGCGCGAAAGTCAGGTTAAGCAATTAGCGCTGCGCGGAAAGCGCGGCGCAATCGTTGCCAAATTAGCAGCGAATCCCAATCGATTACTGGGTGCGCTTCAAGTTGGTGTCACGCTTACCGGATTCCTTTCGGCAGCGTTGGGTGCGGAAAAACTCGGTGTCTATGTAATTCCATGGCTGGAAGACCTTGGTGTGCCGGGAAAATCGGCAGCTACTACTTCATTAGTCGGCGTTACCTTGGTCATCGCATATTTCTCACTTGTTTTTGGAGAACTCGTTCCAAAACGTTTGGCCCTATTTCGCACAGAGCAGATTGCGCTCGCATCTGCCCTCGTTATTGATTTCGTAGCAAATCTTTTCCGACCAATCATTTGGGTCCTATCTCATTCGACTAACCTGATTGTTCGCCTCTTTGGAATTGATCCGAAAGAGCAACGAACGGCTATTTCAGAAGAAGAACTTCTTGATCTCGTCGCCGGCCATGCCGCCCTTACCGATGAAGAACGCGACATCGTGGAAGAAGTGTTTAACGCTTCCGAACGACAAGTGCACGAAGTCATGGTGCCGCGCACCGAAGTAGATTTCATGGATGCGTCGCTCACTGTTGGAAAAGCGATTGCACTTGCAATTGAGAAGGCGCATTCGCGTTACCCGGTTGTACGTGGTTCCTCCGATGAAGTTGTCGGATTTATCCACGTTCGCGATTTACTTGATACCAGCCTGGCAACTTCGAATGAAAAAATTCAAGAGCTCGCTCGAAACATTATGTACTTACCAGGCACCAAAGGAATCTTGCCGGCACTGACCGAGATGCGAAAGCAACGCCAACACTTGGCAATCGTGCTTGATGAATATGGTGGCACCGATGGAATCGTCACGCTGGAAGATCTGGTGGAGACTCTTATTGGGGATATCCGCGATGAATATGACTCAGACGAGGTTGAAATCTCGGAAGAATCGCGCACTGGTGATTTCGAAATCGACGGCCTGATTTCACTTGAAAATCTAAATGAAGAGACTGGTATTGAATTACCCGAAGGACCGTACGAGACGGCAAGTGGCTTTGTCATGCATTACCTAGGTCGAATTCCAGTTGAGAACGACATCGTTGGCGTAAATGGAGTGCGGATAACCGTACTTTCCATGGAAGGTAAGCGCGCTGGTCGACTACTAATCTCGCGTAACTACTAAGGCGTGCGAGAATTACGCCCATGAAGCGCGTCTTATCGGGAATTCAACCAACGAGTGACTCTTTCCATCTCGGAAATTACCTAGGCGCCGTTAAGCAATGGGTTGAGCTCCAAGAGGGCCACGATGCTTTTTACTGCATCGTTGACCTGCACGCACTTACGGTGGAGACAGATCCAGCGGTACTTCGAAAGCGCACTCTTGCATCTGCAGCGCAATTAATTGCACTTGGAATTTCACCAGAGAAATCAACTCTCATTGTTCAGTCGCAAGTTCCGCAACATAACCAACTGGGTTGGATTATGGAGTGCCTTACCGGATTTGGCGAAGCTAGCCGCATGACTCAATTTAAGGATAAATCTTCTAAATCAGGAGCTGACTCTTCGCGAGTAGGTCTCTTTACCTACCCAATGCTGCAGGCTGCAGATATCTTGCTCTATCAAGCAGATTTGGTTCCGGTCGGGGAAGATCAACGTCAGCATATTGAACTCACACGGGATTTAGCTGGACGATTTAATTCACGCTACGGCCAGACATTCCAACTGCCTGATGCATATATTTTAAAGACTGCGGCAAAGATTAATGACATTCAAGAACCAACTGCGAAGATGAGTAAATCATCAGGGGCTGTGGCTGGGGTTATTGAAATTATGGATTCGCCAGAGGCAAATCTGAAGAAGATTAAGAGCGCAGTCACAGATGCTGGTCGCGAAGTTACCTTCGATGCTGCCGAAAAACCTGGCATCAGCAACTTGTTAACTATTCACTCGGCGCTATCAGGAAAATCAATCTCCGAAGTTGAAAACGAATTTGCTGGCAAGGGTTACGGCGATTTTAAAGGTGCAGTCGCAGAGGTAGTCGTTGAATACCTACGCCCGATTCGTGCGCGCGCACTTGAGCTTTTGGAAGATGAGAAGCACTTGCTCGACATTTTGCATCAAGGCTCAGCTAAAGCACGCACCGTTGCTGAGGTAACACTTGCAAATACATATAAGAATCTTGGAGTCGTTCTCTAATGAGGCTCCGGTTCGCCGTTGCCTTTGCGCTCATCCTTGGCGTGGTGACTCCCGCAATCAGTTCGGCAGAACTCGTCACTATTGGAGTTGCTTACGACATCGGCGGTCGCGGAGATAAATCATTCAACGATGCCACCGCGGCAGGGTTAGAGCGGGCTCAGAAATCACTCGACTTTGAGGTAGAAGCTGTGGTTACTGATGGCACCTCAACAGATCGTGACAAAAGAATTCGTACTTTGATTGCCAAAAATTGCGCGCTGATTATTGCCGTTGGTGCCGGATATGGCCCAACCCTGCAAGCCCTTGCCTTTGAATTCCCCAATACTCAGTTTGCGATCATCAACGACGCCAGTGTGGCTGCGGTCAATGTCAGCTCCGTAATTTTCGCCGAAACCCAAGGCGCTTACCTGGCTGGATTTAGCGCCGCTCAGATTTCCAAGACCGGCAAGGTTGCGATGATTGCAAATACTGATCAAGCTGACCTATTCAAAGATGGCTTTAGCGCAGGCGTTTTGGCAAATAAGAAGAAGGTTATCCCAATTGTTAAATACGTTTCTGGTTCTTACTCGCTCGCTACCAGCCAAGTAATTGCAGTCGGAGCTGACATCATTTACTTAAGTACTCAAGGCTCAACAGCAGAAGTCTTCAAAGTAATTGTCACCAATAATGCAAAGAAGGGCGCTAAGAAAGTTGCGCTAATAAACATTGAGCCAGATCAATATTTGGCGGTAACAAATGAGACTAAGAGATTCTTGGCGGCCACTGTTGTAAAGAGGGTCGATAAGGCGATTGTGGATATCATCTCTAAATCCCTATCAGGAGATCAGTTCTTGGATTATCTCGACTTAGATGCTGGAATATTCGGTAGCCGCTACGGCATCAACGGTGGGGGAATCGAATTCACCGTCCGGTCTAAAGAGTTATTAGCAAAGAGTGATGCAATTAATATCGCCGCCGTTGCAGCTGAAAAAATCACCGAATAGCGCTCAACTTCAACTTGAGAGTTTTCCTAACTGTTACATGCCACGCCCACGCTTTTGCTCTTCAATTCTTAGGAATTATCACCCTCAACTACTAGGCTCGGGTAAAGCAATATTCAACTATTCCTTGGAGGAACCTTGAAAAACAAATTAGCCTTTATGGCGATCTTTGCCTCGGCTGCCCTTGTATTAAGCGGCTGTAGTGCGTCAAGTGAGAGTGCTGGAGCCAAAGCGTGCCTTGCTCTCGACACAGGTGGCGTGGATGACAAGTCATTTAACGCATCAGCATGGACTGGAGCTCATTCTGCAGCTG
>Ga0247838_1000569_pt1 | contig 57606 bp, 49 predicted proteins | sample LaCruzMarch2015__5_FD_189097 | JGI IMG/M metagenome (GOLD analysis project Ga0247838, IMG submission 189097) | Freshwater microbial communities from meromictic Lake La Cruz, Castile-La Mancha, Spain - LaCruzMarch2015_15m | ecosystem: Environmental > Aquatic > Freshwater > Lake | place: Spain...
ACCCGCAGCGGGCACCGTGCCAGGATCGGATTAGTCCAACAAACGTTTATCCGTCGTGCGCGCCAGGCGCCGTGCCACGACCGGAGATCAGTGCGGCGCGCACGACGGATAAACGCTTAATCGTTAGAAGATAATAATAGCCGAACAATGGACTTATGTGATTTTGGGAAACAGAGTGCCAGATGGGCGTGGGACCGTCTCAGAGAGGCGCGACAATTGAACACGACACTCGGGGAAGAGTCGATCACCGATTTTTTTCTGCTTTCACTCAAAAAACATGCTAGTGGCAAGATCCAAGTCAGGAGCTTCACGCGGCCGGAGGAATACATAACCGGCGCCGATTGGGAGTGGTGGCTCACAGGCCCAAGCGGGAAGAGGCTAGGTGTTCGCGTACAGGCCAAAGTTATCTCCTTTCCAAAGCTTGAGTATGCTCACCTGCACTACAAACGAAGTGACGGAACTTACCAATGCGACCAGCTAATTACGGATGCCATAAAGAATGGCGCGATTCCAGCCTATTGCATTTACACGAATTGGGAGCCAAATAAGTATTCGTCCACGCTGGAAATGTAGCACGTTTGAATATTCGGCTAGACACTTTGGTGTATCAGTTCTGAGCCCATCGAAGGTCCAGATGTTACGGAACAATAGCAAGGTAAAAGACCTGGAAACTTTTGGACAGTTTTTGCGCCGGCTCCACTGCCTTCTCTGCTGTTCTGGCTACGGGGGACATGACCTACCGACCCGAGCTTGGTCCTTTCTCAACAAACAGCAATTCGTCCATCTAGATCGGTATGAACAATGGCATATTAGGGACGACAGCTTGCTGAGATCAGAGCCTCCTCACTACGTTCGGCGAATGCTGGACGACGTAGAAGAGAATGTTTTCATCGAAGTACATGATCAGAATTTGAAACGGGTTACCGTGTACAAAGAAACCGAGTAAATTTTCGATTTCGAGAGTTCCTGGGCCAGCGGCTAACCCCATAAGAGGGCTTCGACATGCTGTTTTCTAATTCTACCGACTTGGAACACACGGCAAGACAGGTTCAGACGAATGAATTTGGCGAGGCGCGAACTCGGGGTGATTCGTCGCATGATGCGAGAAGGACGCTACGTGCTGACCCACCATGCCCTGGACGAAATGATCGCGGATGATCTACATGCTCAGGACATTGAGCACATCGTCATGACCGGATCGGTCATTCGAGTGGAAGCCGATCGGGACAGTGCGGAACGAAAATTTGTGATCTTTGGCTCGTCGCGCGACGGATTCGCCGCCGAAGTTGTCGCAAAGATCAAGGGCCAAGTCGTTATTATAACGGTGTATCTGCTATGAATGAAACTCTCTGCCCCGTCTGCGGTGGGCCGGCTCAGATCAAGCGGGTCACCAAAGCCTTCGGCCGCGGTGATGGCCTTCTCGTTATTGAAAATATCCCTCTGATCGTCTGCCGAAACTGCCATGAGCAATATATCGCAGCGGAAACGCTGCGGGAAATTGAGCAACTTCGCGAACGGCAACAGCATCACGTACGGATGATCCAGGTCGAGCGGTTTGCGGCGTAAAGGATACGATGCGGCGCCCCTCCGCCACTGAACGCCCCGCAATCTGACCATCACCGCCCATGAACAACCCGAATCTGATCGCTCTCGGCTGGGACACCTGGTTTGCAGAGCAAGCAAGTGCCCGGTGTGATCCAGCCACCTCGGTTGCCCGGGTTGCAGCGGTGGATCGCGATCAGTTGCTGTTGCTCGACGCGTCCGGCCCGTTCCGCGCCAGGCTCGCCGGGAAACTCCTGTATGACGCGGAGTCTTCGGCGGAGCGGCCTTGTGTGGGCGACTGGGTCCGCGTGGAACAGTCGCCCGCCGATCAGTTCGGACTGGTGCACGGCCTCCTGACCCGCAAGACCTGCCTGCGGCGCAAGGCCGCCGGTGAATCGATTGAAGCCCAGATGATTGCGGCGAATGTCGATGTCGTCATCGTTGTACAGTCCTGTCACTACGATTTCAATCTCAAGCGGCTGGAGCGCTACCTGGTCATGGCAAGGGACGGCGGGGCGACGCCTTGCATTCTCCTCACCAAGACCGACCTGGTGGAGCCTGCGGTGGTGGCAGTCCAGGTGGCGCAGATCCGCAGTGCCGGCATTGATGCGCCGGTGCTGACGCTCAGTAACTTGACGCGGGATGGAATGACGGAGCTGCAGCGCGTCCTCGAACCCGGAAAGACCTATTGTTTCGTCGGCTCCTCGGGTGTCGGCAAGAGCACGCTCATCAACGGGCTGGTCGGCCGCGATGTGATGGAAACGAACCTGGTCAGCGACACCGGGGAAGGGCGGCATACCACCGTGCGCCGTGAACTCATCATACTGGCAAACGGCGCGATGGTGATCGATAACCCCGGAATGCGCGAATTCGGGGTGCTGGGTACCGGCGGCGGCATCGAGGCCAGCTATGCGGATATCATCGCGCGTGCCGGCCGCTGCCGTTTTCGGGACTGCACCTATACCAATGAGCCGGGCTGCGCTGTGCAGCAGGAGCTGGCGTCTGGTGAAATCGACACGGAGCACTACGACAATTTTCTCAAGCTGAAGAAGGAGTCCGCGTACCACGACCTGTCCTACGCCGGAAAGCGCAAGAAGGACAAGGATTTTGGCCGATTCATCAAGTCGGTCAAGAAGGGTCTCAAGGAAGATGAGTAATGCGTTCTGTCGGCCTTGATCCGAGTTCCTGCCGCAGGTCGGCTTTACCGTGAAAGTGCGTCGTCAGGCCATCCTGGCCTGACGGCGTCGGGACTGGAACGGTCAGGGCTGGAAGCCCTGACTACGCAGCGGTCGAGCGGACTTTCATGTTCCGGGGTGGCGCCGGCGCCATGGTCGTTAGGCGCCCCTGGGCGCCAAACTCAGAGCCGATAGTCCTCCAACGGGTCAGCCGTCGCACCAGCGCCGCTACGGAACCCCCACCCAAGGGTATCGCAGCCGAGCGCCCATTCCACGACGTCCAACGGGTCATCGCCGCGGGTCAGCCGTTGGTCTTCCTCGCGCACCAGGCCAAATATGCCTTTCAGTTCTTCACCGGCACTCAGGCGACGGGCGCTGGCGATTGCGGCGCCGGCATGGGCGATGCGTGCGTGGAGCCGTTCGATGACCTGCTGCTTGTCACGCACCACCCCGACCAGGAAGTCGGTCACCCGTGCCGAGTCGCTCCAGCGTTCACGCAGTTCCCGAATTCGCTGCTCGATGGCAACTTGTTCGAGACGGCCGTCGCTGATGCTGTACTCGACAAAGATGCCATTGACCAGCACGACGAACAGGGTGAGTGACCGCACCGCGCTGTCGGAGCGTCCGTAGACCAGCTTGCCGGCGGCATCGATGTCCAGTTCATCAAAGTACACCCACACGCCGGGCCTGGCGCCGTCGATGCAATCACCCAGCCGATAGGCGCTGAGACTGCAGTCGAAACGCTTGGTTTGTACCTCGCGTTCGGTCCCATCGAGGTCGATATAGAGCGAATCGAACATTCCCATTGCCGGCCTCCACGAAAGATCAGACAGGGGTTTCCGTTTGGTTCAGACTGCCGCTTGTGCGCCCGGCCCAATCTCGGGCGAACTGCCAGGCGGTGCGCCCGCTGCGGGAGCCGCGCCGCAGGGCCCATTGCAGCGCAGCTTGTTCGACCGGCGCCCACGCCGCCGGAGTTGTCCCCAGGCGCCCACACCAATGGCGGACCAAGGTCAGGTACTGGGCTTGAGTGAAGGGGTGAAAGCTGACCCAGAGTCCGAACCGATCGGAGAGCGAGATTTTCTCCTCCACCGCCTCGCCCTGGTGTAATTCACCGTCGACCATGTGCGCTTCGCGGTTCTCCGACTGGAATTCGGGCATCAGATGGCGGCGGTTGGAGGTGGCATAGATCAGCAGATTGTCCGGGGTGGCGCTGATCGATCCCTCCAGCGCGGCCTTGAGCGCCTTGTAACCGGGCTCGCCGGCCTCGAATGAGAGGTCATCACAGAAGAGAATAAAGCGCTCCGGCCGCTCCCGCACCAGATCCAGGATGTCCGGCAGGTCTTTGAGGTCTTCTTTGTCCACCTCGATCAACCGCAGGCCCTGGTCCTTGAAGGCGTTGTAAACGGCCTTGATCAGCGACGATTTGCCGGTCCCGCGCGCGCCCCACAGGAGCAGGTTGTTGGCGCCATACCCGGCGATGAACTGGCGGGTATTGCGTTCGATCTCGGCCTTCTGGCGATCGAGACACAGCAGATCCGCGGGGTCCAACCGCTGTGGCGCGTACAGGGCCTCAAGCGCACCGCGCCCATTGCGGATGCGCCAGCGAAAGGCCGTGGCCTCCCAATTGGTCGGACGCGGCGGCTCGGGCAGCAGACGTTCCAGCCGCTCGAGTAAGGCCTCGAAGCGGGCACTCAGGTGTGCTTGGTCGATCATTGATGGATTCATCTGAAAAGCGCTGTTATGTCACGCGTCTCGCGGCCGCCGGGATCATCCCGCGGTCCCCAGACTGCGATGCAGCCGCAGATCATCCAGGGTCACCGCCGGGCCGACCCCGTAGCCTTGGGCGAAATCGACTCCCAGATCGCGCAGGATCTCGACTGCCGCGGGTGTTTCGGCCCATTCCGCGATGGTCTGGAGCTGCAGCACATGGGCGACATGATTGATGGACTCGACGACGGCCCGATCCACCGGGTCGTTGGCCAGATTACGCACAAAGCTCCCATCGATCTTGATGTAGCGCACCGGCAGCGACTTGACGTAGGTGTAGGAAGCGAAGCCGGTACCGAAGTCATCGACGGCAAATGAACTGCCCAAATCACACAGGCTCTGCATAAAGGTACGCGCCCGACCCAGATCCGAGACCGCATTGGTCTCGGTGACTTCGAAACAGATCGCCTGATAGGGCACCCGGTAGTCGCTGAACTGACGCTTGAGATAGGGCAGGAATCCCTCATCGACCAGGGTGGTGGCGGAGAGATTCACGGCGAGCATGAACTGCCCCGGGTGTTGCTCGTGCCAAGCCCGCAGTTGCTCGGCCTGACGCCCGAGGACGTGGGCGAGAATCCAGCGGTCCACCGCCGGCATCAGGACATAGCGCTCGGCGGCCGGGATGAACTGGTTCGGGGCCACCGAACGGCCCTGATCGTCCTGCATCCGCACCAGGATTTCATAGTGCATCGCCGCACCCGCAACCTGCAATGGCTTGATCGGCTGAGCCATCACGCGAAAACGGTTTTCGTCCAGCGCACGGCCGATGGTCGAGATGAGCGCCACGTCCCCCAGTCGCCGGATGGCGTTGACGTCTTCCGGACTGAAGAGGTGCAGCCGATCGCCGCCGCGCGTCTTCGCGACCTGGCAGGCGATATCCGCCCGCCCCAAGGCACTGAGCGCACCCTCCACCGGCGCGAAGTTGACGAGCCCGATGCTGACCGACACATCGAAGGTGCGTTCCCGCCAGGTAAAGGGAAAGCTGCGTACCGTGCGCACCAGATCCGCACAGACACACTCGGCGCTCGCCACGGCCTCGCCGACGAACAGGGCGGCAAATTCGTCGCCGCCCAACCGCGCCAGAACGGCGGCGGCGCCAAGCTTGGTGGAGATGATCTGGCCAAGCTGTTTGAGCAGTTTGTCACCCGCGGCATGTCCGCAGGTACCATTGATGAGCTTGAAGTGATCCAGATCGATCAGACAGAGCGCGTGCGGCTGCGCGGCACGGTCCGGATCGGCGACCGCCGCACCGATCAGTCGTTCCAGCGTGCGTCGATTATTGAGGCCGGTCAGGGCATCGTGATTCTCAAGATAGTCGATCTGCGCCTCTGCCCGTTCACTCTCCGCCAGATCCTCGGCCAGGATCAACAGCCAGGACTCGCCCTCCAGGGTCAGATTGCGCAACAGCACACGCAGCGGAAACGCCTCACCACCCCGGCGCAAACCCGTGCAATGACGTAATCGCGGGCCCGCCGCATCCTCGCCGTCGGTCGCCTCGGTCTCGGCGGTCATCGCAAAGCTTGGAATCAAGACCTGGACCGGGAGCGACGCGGCCTCGTCACTCAGACGTCCGAACAGCATCTCCGCGGCCGGGTTCAACAGCCGCACGCGCAGGTCCGGGTCGGCCAGAATCACCCCTTGACTGGTCGCGCCAAGGACGGCGCGCAGGGTCTCGCCAGCCGCGCGTAGATCCCCGCGGTCCGCGTGCGCGGTGCGGGCGGCATCACGCCCCCGCACCACGAGCAGCAGCGCAAGCAGGCCCGTGACCACCACCAAGGCGAATACAAGCGCCACCGGACCGTCTCCCGCGACCATCCGCTCGGCCACGGATCCGTCGAAGTACCAGAGCAACCCGGCGGCAATCAGGGCACCGGCTGCCGCCGCCAGCAGCACGATTAGCGACAGATCCGTTGTTGCCCGCCACGGATCGGATCGTCCGTGATCGTGACGGTGGGACAGGTAGCGTCCCAGCCGGGCCCCCAGCGCGTGTGGCGTCGGCATCGGATCCTCAGGCGGAGAGCCGCCGGTATTTGATGCGATGCGGTTGGTCCGCGTCGGTGCCCAGGCGGCGATGGCGGTCGGCCTCATAGTCCGCGTAATTGCCCTCGAACCAGGTCGCCTGGCTGTCGCCTTCGAAGGCCAGGATATGCGTGGCAATCCGGTCCAGGAACCAGCGATCATGGCTGATGACCACCGCGCAGCCGGGGAAGGTCAGCAGCGCCTCTTCCAGGGCGCGCAGGGTTTCCACGTCCAGGTCGTTGGTGGGTTCGTCGAGCAACAGCAGGTTGCCGCCGCTCTTCAGCAGCTTGGCCAGATGGACCCGGTTGCGCTCGCCGCCGGAGAGATCGCCGATGCGCTTCTGCTGATCCGAGCCCTTGAAGTTGAAGCGCCCGCAGTAGGCCCGCGAGGGCATCTCGTAGCGGCCCACGATGATGGTGTCCAGGCCATCGGCGATCTCCTCCCAGACGGTCTTGCTGTCGTCCAGCGCATCCCGGCTCTGGTCCACGCAAGCCACCTGCACGGTCTCGCCGATGCGTAAGGTGCCGGCATCCGGCTGTTCCTGCCCGTTGATGATGCGGAACAGGGTGGTCTTGCCCGCGCCGTTGGGACCGATGATACCGACGATACCGCCCTTGGGCAGGCTGAACGACAGATTTTCGTAGAGCAGGTTGTCCCCAAAGGCCTTCTTGAGGCCCTCGGCCTCGATCACCAGGTCGCCCAGCCGCGGACCCGGCGAGATGTAGATCTCGTTGGTTTCGTTGCGGGCCTGGAACTCGGCGGACTGCAACTCATCGAAGCGCGCCAGCCGCGCCTTGCTCTTGGCGTGGCGCCCCTTGGGATTGGCGCGCACCCATTCCAGCTCCTGCTTCATGGTCTTGACGCGGGCGGCCTCGGTCTTCTCCTCCAGTTCCAGCCGCCGCTCCTTCTGATCCAGCCAAGAGGAGTAATTGCCTTCCCAGGGGATGCCGTGACCGCGGTCCAACTCCAGAATCCAACCCGCGACGTTATCCAGGAAGTAGCGGTCATGGGTAACGGCAACGACGGTGCCGGGGTACTCGTGGAGGAAGCGCTCCAGCCAGGCGACGGACTCCGCGTCCAGATGGTTGGTCGGCTCGTCCAAGAGCAGCATGTCCGGCTTGGAGAGCAGCAGCCGGCACAGTGCGACCCGCCGCCGCTCGCCGCCGGAGAGGGTGGCCACGGCGGCCTCCCAGGGCGGCAGGCGCAACGCCTCGGCGGCCACCTCCAGGGTACGATCCAGATTGTGGCCGTCGGTCACCTCGATCAGGTGTTCGAGCTCCGCCTGTTCCTTGGCGAGCGCATCGAAGTCCGCATCCGCCTCGGCATAGGCGGCATAAACGGCGTCGAGCCGGGTCAATGCGTCCTTGATGTGCCCGAGCGCCCCTTCCACGTTGCCGCGAACGTCTTTGGTCGCGTCCAGATGGGGCTCCTGAGGAAGAAAGCCGACTTTGATACCAGGCTGGGGCCGCGCCTCGCCCTCGATCTCGGTGTCGAGCCCGGCCATGATGCGCAGCAGCGTGGATTTACCCGAGCCGTTCAAACCCAGGACGCCGATCTTGGCCCCAGGGAAAAATGACAGCGAGATGTCGCGCAGGATCACGCGTTTGGGCGGCACGACCTTGCCGACCCGATTCATGGTGTAGATATATTGAGCCATGGCTTGCCCGCGTTAGAGACCGGATACTTGGGGAGACGGTGATGGTCGCGTCGCGGTGGGCCGCCCGGGAGCCGGGCCGGCGTCCGCGATCGAGAAGTGCATTGTGGGGCGCGGCATGGGAAATGTCCAAACTCGGGGGCCGGTGTCGCCGGGAGCATGGGTCGGACACGCGATTGACGGACATCCTTTGATACATGATGTTCCGGCAATCGCCTAAAATCGCGGCAACACCAGGATAAAGACCGCCTATGCCTCGCTACCCCATCCCCGTTATCGGCTTTGTCGCACCCAGCGGCAGCGGCAAGACCACGCTGCTGCGGCAACTGGTCCCGCTCCTGAAGCGGCGCGGCTGGCGCCTGGGTTATCTCAAGCACGCACACCACACCTTCGACCTGGACCGCCCGGGCAAGGACAGCTTCGAGGTCCGTGCCGCCGGCGCCGATCAGGTTTTGCTGGCATCCACGCGGCGCTGGGCGCTGCAGGTGGAAAACCGCGCACCAGGCGCGGACCCCGATCTGGGCGAACTGCTGGCCCGCTTCGCGTGCGACCACTTGGATTTGGTGCTGGCGGAGGGCTTCAAGTACGCCGATTACCCCAAAATCGAGGTCCATCGTGCCGCGGTCGGTGAGCCGCCGCTCTACCCGCGCGATCCGGCCATCATCGCGGTCGTGACGGACGCCGACCTGCCCGCCGACGATCATCCGCCGCGCCTGCCACTGGACGACCCGAACGCGGTCACGGAGTTCATCGTCGCCTGGCTCGCGCGTCAGGGCTCGGCGCTCAGATAAGCAATCCAACCGGCATCCGGTTCCCCGGACTCGACCGGCTCGAACCGGCCATCCGGCCGACCCTGCGCATCCCACCCCTGCCAGTAGACCAGCACCCGCGAGAATCCGGCCTCGGCCAACAGATCCCGAATCTCCGGCAGCGACCACAGACGCCAGTCGTAGGTAAAGGCGCGCTCCAGACGGGAGCCATCGGCGAAGGCAAAATGGATGTGACAGACCAGCCGGCCGCTGATCGGATCATAGTGGGCCTGTTCCCATTGGTAGCGCACCGGACCCAGTTCGGGGTCGTCGAGCGGGCGCTCCTCGATGATCAGTCGATAGGCGTCATAGCCCCCGTAGGCGTCGAGAAAAAAGACCCCATCCGGTGCCAGGGCCGCGCGCACACGTTCAAAATAAGCCCGCAGCGCGGCCCGACCGCACAGCAGCCAATAGCTGAAGTTCATGGCCAGCACCAGATCCAGGGGTCGGGTGACGACCCGCATCACGTCTTGCTCCAGCAGTTCGACCCGGACGCGCTGCGCTTGCGGCAGTGCCGCCAGGTTGTGGCAGCGTCCCCACGCCAGGACCTCCGGGTCCAGGTCCACCCCGAAGGCCCGATTGGTCTTGCGCCGCCGGACCCACTCGCAACACACCGCGGCCGTTCCGCAAAAATCCTCCCTGAGCCACCGGGCACTGCGTCCGCGCAGCAACCGATAGGTACGGTCGACGAAATCCACCTCCACGCGCGGATTCTGCACCGCGCGCTCGTAGAGACGGTGCCGATCCGCCAGCGCGGCGGCAGTCTGGCGAACAACAGGGCGTTGTGGTGACATGGTCGGAAAACCGGTCGGGCGGACAATGGACGGTGCACTACGCCAAGAGTCGGAGACGAAATCAATCGATCGATTGAAAGGACTCGAAGGTTGCTGTATTGTTCCCGGCTCGCGAGCGTTTCGGAAGACTGATTGCCCCGCGGCCACTGATCGGCCACAGCGCACCGGCAACCGTCGTCAAACGCACGCGCCTCCCCGGAGAGGTGTCCGAGTGGCTTAAGGAGCACGCCTGGAAAGTGTGTATAGGTTAACAGCCTATCGAGGGTTCGAATCCCTCCCTCTCCGCCATTTTAAAAATAAATAGTTTATTTTCAGCTAGTTAAGAATTAACTGCTGTTTTTACCCACAAACCTTCCCACAAAAAGGCCGACAGGCCGACCTCAGGGCCATCAGGACGCGCCCGCGATGCTTCTCGGACCTTCCCATGGGTATGGTTGCCCGCCCTATGCCAAAGTCTCGCGCATCTCCCGTAAGACCGAGCCCAAGTAGTCGGCCTCGTCCATCATCAGGACATGCTGCGCGCGCAAGCCCTCGCGCTTCTCCTGGTCCCCGCCGGCAATCCACTTCACCTGTGTCAGCGGGGTGTCCGTGACGATGAACGCCAGCAACGGCATGGCGACTTGGTGGGTCAGGTCTCCCCGGATGAACCCGAGCATATCCAGCTTCTCGGCCTCTTGGTGCACGATGCCGTGGGGTTCCACGAAGGCGAGGGCCTGTCGGTCCCCCCGGCGCATCCACAGCAGGAAGTCCGGGAAGAATCCGCCGGTCTGAAAGAAGCCAATCCCGGTCTTCGGCAGGTTGCGCATCAGGAAGAGTTCCACCCCGCTCCAGTCCGCGGCGTCCCGCTCCCGCTCCCAGAATGCGCGCAGATCCAGGATAAACTGCCGCTCGCTATCCACCAGGCCGCTCGGAACGGATTTCACGACCTCGGAGTCCTCGTCGGTCGCAATCGCCGCAAGCAAGAGCGGCTGGTACAGGTGCTGGTCCAGATGTAACCGCGGCAGGGGCTCCCGTGTATCTTCCGTGAGACGCTTGGCCTCATCCTCGATAATCGCCTTCACTTGGGCGACCAGCCTCGGCGGCACCCGCAGTTCATAGGCGGCTATCTTCGCCTCTCCGACCCGCGGCAGGTTGGGATGGTCGGCATCGAACAAACTGAGTTGCGCGTTGCGGGTCTCCTCCGCCCGCTGGCATTGCAGATAGAAACGGTCGATACCCTTCTCGATCAGCACCCGCGCCGCCTGGGTCAACAACCGGAGCGCCTCGGGCGACCTTGGTACCATGACCTCCGGCGGGGCCGACAGGTAGACGCTTTGGCGCAGGAAGTCCTTGATGCGGTCGCGGGACAGGTACAGGTTTCCCCAATCCTTCCGCGCCTTGTGGGCGAGTGCATGGCGATACAGGTCTTCGATGGGCAGCAGCGCCAATGCCCGCTCCGAGAGTTGCCCCCAAGATGGCCCCCCAACTGCCCCAAGGGCGGTCTTGTGGTAGCCGTCTTTGTCGCCGATCCCGAGTTGTGGCGTCAGGTTCAATTGGATGCCCGGAATCTTGGTCGGGTCAAAGCGGATCGTGCTGTCCCGAAAGTGGAATCCATCGCGCACCCGCGGATACTTGAGCCCTGCTTGCGCGAAGCCGTCCCGCACGGCCATCGGCAGTATCAGCACCACCGGCGGCTCCACGTCCTCCCGCCGCAGCGTGTTGAGGAAGGTCTCCAGGTACTTCGCCCGCAGCCCGAAGATATTCAGGGTCTCCAGCAGGGGTAGAAAGCCCGGATGGTCGCCCGGCAAGGCGGTTGAACGGCGCAGCGAAAACTGCCAGCCCTTGAGCCGCACCCCGCGCCCGAATAGTTGTAACACCTGGGCACCCGCGTTCTGGCCCACCTTCAACAGCCCCATGGTGGACACGCGCCAACTGCTCCAGCCCTCCAGGAATTTTTTCGAGCCCACCAGGAACGCAATGGGACTGTCCGACGCGTCCAGGCCCTTGAACAGGGATTCCGCGATGGCGTCGTCTTCCTCCACCGGTATCTGCGACTCCTGCGCCACCCGCTTCAGCAAGGTTGGCGCATCGCCCACATTGATGACCCCGCAATAGCACTCCTTGGGGCTGTTGCGGGCACGCATCCCGATCTCACCCTCCGCGCGCCGGATCAGGTGCAGGCTCAAGCCGCCCGCGCCGTGGAACAGGTCCCGCCGCAGGTCGGCGACGAGTTGGGCAGGCGCGCGTTTGCGCCCCCGCAGATAGGGGAAGCGGTCGGCAAAGCAGTCCGCCCCATCCGGGGGACGATTCAGACCACTGTTGCCTGAGAGGACCCGCTCCGCCAAGCCCTCCGCCCAGCCCTCGTCACCGGACACCCGGTCGAGAAAACGGATGACTTCCAGTACCTCGGGCGCCTTGCCCGCGGACACCTTGTCCCCGATGAAGACCATCAGCGGCGGCTCGATCAGATAGGGCCGCAACGCTGCCCGCTCTTCGTGGAAGCAGCGCCATTGCTGGTAGAAGGCCAGCAGCCCCCCCATCAGCAAGAGATCCTCGTGCGTCCCGCCCGGCTGATCCTGAAGGTTAGCCACCCAGTAGTCCTTGCCGTAGCCGTCCGTGTAGAAGCTCCGGTAGGCGTAGTCGAAGACAATCGAGCGGGCATACTCCGCGTGCAGGAATGGATCGATCTCCGCCACCTGGGCAAAGGTCGCGCTGTACTCGATGGTGAAGCCGCCATTCTCGGCCAGGGCTTCCCGTACGGTCCGCCAGGCGCGTTCCTCGGCGGCGTCACCGGCGCTCGCAGTCCCCTTGTGACCCTCATCCACCAGCAGCAGGTTCGGCCCCTCGAAGTGGTCCGTTGGCAGGCTCTCGCCGGAACGCGGTCCGGATTGACCGGGCTGAGGCTTGTAGAGCTTGGTAATCTCCAAGACTTGGATACCCGCATATCCGGCGCCGGCCGACAGCGCGTGCCAAGCCGGCAGTCCGCTCGTCTCCAGGTCCGCCAAGTGTTGATCGGCAAGCCCCCGGCTGGGGGCCAGCAACAGGATGTTGGCCGGCTTGAACGGCCGGTAGTGCAGGAACTGCAAGTAGTTGATGTGCAGCAGCAGCGTCTTGCCGGAACCGGTCGCCATCCAGAAGGCGAGCTTCCCAAGGTCGCCGGCCGTGACGGGGGCAAGGTGCCCGAAACGGGCGGCGCGGAATGCCTCCAGGTCCAGCAGCAATTGCGCCCGGTCCGTCACCAACCGGTCCAGGAACATCTCGAAGTACAGCAGGGCCAGGTATTGGAAGAACTTCAGTTGAAACCCGCTGCGTCGGTCGGCGATCCGCGACTCGTGTTGCAGAATGTTCAGGTCATAGCGCCGCAGTGCATCCGCGTCCAGCGGTGCCTTGAGCCGTGACGCGCGCCCCTCCAGGCAGCCAAACCAATGCGATTGCCCGTCCGCCCGCCGGCCGGCGTCGGTGTCCTTCAGCGTCGCCGACAAGGCCGCGAAGTCGCCCCCGAGCCGATCGGTGAGGAACTCGAATAGCAACAGGTCGCGTTGCAGCTTCATTGGCGAATCAAGCCGCTTGGCGTGCCTGCGTCTGCGGCTTAGGGACCGGATCTCCGCTCGCCTCACACGCCTGAATCCACGCCGTTTGAGCGTCCTCGATCTCGCGTGCCGCCGCCGCGATGGATTGCCCCCAGGCGCTACACCCCGGCAGATCAGGTACGGTGGCGATGAAGCCATCGTCCTCATCGCTCCAATGGATCTCGACCAGATAATGGGTCATTTGTTCGCTCCGTATTTCCTGATCATCGCGGCGAGTTGCCGTGCCTGGTACGGCGGTATAAATCCTTGGCGATCTTGAAAATTGAGCTGCACCGGCTCGCCCGTTCGTTTGAATACGCGATGCGACCCACAGCCGCCCTCGTGCTGGAAGCCCAGCAACCCGGCGATGCGGCAGGCATCATCGAAACGAACGCCGCTGGGATTCTCCAGGGCCTTGTGAAGCAGCTTGTCTCTACGTGTCATCGCGTCCTCAGGGTGGCCGGATCAATGGGCAAAGTGCTCATCGCGCTCGTTCATGCGGCGATGAAACTCGCCGTCCAGGCTGCGCCCGTTGGGGATGCTGCTGTCACCGTTCACATAGACCACGGCGAAGGCTCGCAGGTCGAAGCGCCCTTCCAGAAAGGCCCGGTCCCGCTCGGGGTCGAAACCGGGCAGGTCGCGCCAGGCCACCAGCACCGGGCGCCCGCCCTCCACGGCTTCCACCACCCGATAGGGCCGCTTGCCGTCCGCCAAGGCATGGATGCGGCGCACATGCAGCCCCATCAGCAGATTAAAGGTCTCCACCAGGTCCACCGGGACCTCGGTGAGTCCCTCGTTGCCGTGGATGCGCAACCGGTAGTCGAAGGGGCGTTCCAGGGCCTGGGTATTGAGCCGGACTTGGGCGTCCTCGGTCTCGAAGTCCAGCATGTACTTAAGCAGGTAATCGTCGCCGAAGATGTCTTGCTGACCCGCCAGCCGGGCGTCGCGCTCCTCGGGCAATTCCAGGGCGTTCAGGGAGTCCTCGAAGGATTCCAGGCGCAGAACCTTGACAAGACGGGGGGAGTGTTCGACCCAATTGCCGTTGAAGTCCGGAGCATTTGCCGGAGCCTGGTCCTTCCAGTCCGGGGCATACATTGCCCGCAAGGTCCGCTCCATCAGCATAGTGTCGAAATAGTCGCCCATCTCGACCATGGCGAAGCGCCGATTTCCGCCGTCTGTGCGATTCTGCGCGATGACCGCATGGCCCAAGGGGCCGCTGCCGGAAAAAAAATCCAGCGCGAGCGAATGCTTATCGGGTTCGGTGCCGACGAGTAGGACGCGGCGCAAGAGCTTGGTTGGTTTAACCGTATTCAGTACGTCTTCTGACCGCGCAAAGCGGATGATTGAGATAAGCTCCTTTTTCGCATCCTGGGTGTGCCCTGCATCCTGATATTTCCATAAGGTTTGAGGCACCACTCCTTCCTTTACATCCGACCGAAATCGCTTGACCGAAGGAATGCTATCTCCTGACTCGCCCCACCAAATTCGGTTATCGACATCCAATTGCCAAAACTTGTGGCAATCTACTGTCCAGTAGCGACCGGATGGTGGTCCTTCGATGAGCCTTCCAGAGGGGCACTCAACTGGGTATACCCCGGCACTGTATTCGTTCCGCGCTGAAAGATCGCTGGACTTCCAGGCGCCGCGTGGATCTTTGTCTTGATTGCTATACCTTTCATCCATGGCGGCCGTTCTAGGAAGTAGACTGGGGCGCCAGGAACTCTTGGATAGCGCGTATGCGAGGATATAATCATGGTCTTCTGAGAAGAACTGCGCTGTGTTCTTTGGCGAATAGACTTTCTGCCAAATCACGTTTGCAACAAAATTGCCCTCACCAAATACCGCATCCATTGCGAGCTTTGCCCTTGCCTGTTCATTGTCATCGATGCTCAAGAAGATCGATCCGTCTTCTCCGAGCATCCGCCGCCCGAGCCGAAGCCGTTCTTCCATCATCACCAACCAGGTGGAATGTCGCGAGAAGTCGTCCTTGTACAGGAAATCATCGCTCCCGGTGTTGTACGGCGGGTCGATATAGATGCACTTCACCTGCCCACGATAGCGATACTCCAGCGTACGCAGGGCAGCATAGTTCTCCGCGTGCACCAGCACGCCGTCCAGTGCCTCATCGATGTCCGGGTAACAGGCCAGGAGCCGCAGCTTGAAGCCGTCGTCGAAGTGGCGGGTATCCACCACGAGCGTTGGGTGGGTTTTGATCGTCTCCACCGTGATCCGGCCCTTGAGCCCGAACAGGTCGCGCCAGGCGGCGAGTTGGGCCGGGTTCTTGACGATCTCCGGCCACAGGGCCGGGTCGAGCATCCGCACCGGGGCCAGATAGTCGGTGCGCAGTACGAACTTGCGCTTCTCGAACAGGGCGGCCTGGAAGGTCTCCACCTGATCCAGGAAGTCGATGATCAGGCCGCCTATTTTGCGCAGGGCATGGAACTTGATGAACTTGTCGGTCATGCCCTCGGGGTCGGTGAACGCCTCCACGTCCAGGAACTCGTTCTTGAGGTACCAGTCCAGTTCGGCCTTGAGGAAGGCCCCGAGCTGGGGGTGAACAAAATAATCGATGCGGTGCTTACGGGTATAGCGGCGCACATGGTAGGCCAACCGGTCGCCGTCCAGGCCGGGTTTGAGCCGCTTGCGCAGTTGGGGCACGGCAAGCTCCACAATCTGATCTTGGATCGGTCCGTTACCCTTCCATTGGGTCTCCTCTTTGCTGTTCAGGGGGCGGAAGACGAAGGGTAGACGGGCCGAACGGCAAGCCGGGTCAACTTCGAACCGGTCCGACAGGGGGAAGAAATAACGGGTTTTGCCCTTGACGTTGTTCTGTTCTTCGGTCGCCTCCGCAAGCTCGAACTCCACCGACCAGTCACCATCGCGATAGCGGTAGCTGCGCAGTTCCTCCGTGGTCTTGACGTAGTGACCGCCGCGACCACGCCAGTGAAAGTGCACATCCTCCCCGTTGTAGGCGACGCTGTAGCGCCCGTCGCGCCCGCGCCGCGGCTGGCTGACGAAGTCCCCGTCGGCGTAGTAGCGGGAGAAGAACAAGTACAGATGGTTGTAGAGCCGTTCCTCCTCGCTCTGGGAGAACCCCGCGGCGGCTTCGAGCAGCGCTTGCTCCTCGATCAGGGCGAGGTAATCCCGACCCGCGGGCAGGGCGGCCAGGTGCTCGTCCAGGCGGCCGTCGGGAAAGGCGCCGGCCAGCCCCAGCGTCGGGGCCACGGTCTCCAGACTGTCGGTCAGCGACTTCAACCGGTTGCGCACCTGGGTCGCGCGATCCGCGGCCTGGCCTTGCATCGCCGAGGCTAAGATTTCCGGCAAACGTTGGCCGAAGAACGCCTTCACCTCCTCGCGGCGGTACTTGAGGATGCGGTAAAAGCCGAAGTCCAGGTTTGCGAGGTCGACCTTCAGCAGGTCCTTGTAAAGCAGGGTCAGGAACTTGTCCTTGCTGGATTCCATAAGTGGGCGAAACCGTGTGGGCTGGTCTGGATTGGACTGGGGTTGGCGGGAAGGATACCGGAACCGGTCAAACGTGTGTGTGGCGCCTTCCTGGGACGCCTGGGGAAGGGCACCGCGTGGTGATGATTGAAGCGCCTGAAGGCTGGCGGCAATTCGCGCCCCGGCTCCCGCGAACGCTCCGCCCTGGTTTCAATGATCATCAAACTAAGCTCGGCCTGGCGCGGCCAGATAAGTCAGCGTCTGCATCTCAAGCAGACGGCTTTGTACCCGTTCAAAGGGGAAATCAATGAGCCCGCCCGGATACAACTGCGCGATCGGCGCTTCCGCGGCCATCACCAGTTTGACACGACGATCGTAGAACTCGTCGATCAGGTGCACGAAACGCCTGGCGGCCGCCTCGTGCCTGGGACCAAGCACCGGCAGACCCGAAATCAGGACAGTGTGAAAAAGCTTTGCAATTTCAATATAATCAGCAACTGATCGCGGTGTTGCGCAAAGGTCCTGAAACGTGAACCACGCAACATCGGGGCCTACCCGACGCACCGGGAAGCTTCGGCCGTTGACACTGAAGTCCTGATCGAGCGTTCCATGCCCGCCGGTCAGATGATCAAAGTGCTCCGCAAGTCTGGCCTCGGCCTCGCCGCCGACGAAGTAGACCCCGCCCTGCGTCAACTCCCGTAACCGATAATCGACGGGGCCGTTGAGTTCAAAAACCTGCGTGTGGGCTTTCAGCAGTTCGATCGCGGGCAAAAACAACTGCCGCTGCAAGCCGTTTCGATAGAGCGCATCCGGCTTGGTGTTTGACGTCGCCACCAAGGTGACACCGCGGGCAAACAGCGCGCGCAACAGCCGATGCAGGATCATGGCATCGGCGATGTCGGTCACCACGAACTCATCCAGACACAAAATCCGCACCGTGCGCCGCCACTGATCGGCGATCACCTCCAGCGGATCGGGCTGGCTCGGCAACCGGGACATCGCATCGTGAACATCGCGCATGAAATGATGAAAATGGATCCGACGTGCGCCGGCGTCCTCCAAGGACCCACAAAACCAGTCCATCAGGTAGGTCTTGCCGCGCCCGACTCCACCCCATAGATAGAGGCCGGTGAGTGGGGGCTTGCCGGGGACCGGCCGTGCGATCAACCGGTCCAAGAAGCCGCGCCTCGGCACTTCCTTGGGGACACTAGCCAAGCGAATCTTGAGATCATGCAGTAACTGGAACGCCTCCTGCTGCACCTCGTCCAAGGGGTGGAACCCATTAATATTGCAGGGAAGCAAAGACATCGGCATGACTGGATGACCCGCGGATATATGATCGGACACACTATAATCGCTATCGCCTTTGAACGTAATAACCTGACGTAGGGGCAGGTTTAAGCCCGCCCCTGCACCAAGCGTCTGTCCGGATATCAAGTGCGACGACGATAGGATGACCAACCGACCCACGAGTCGGCCGATCGTCACCGATCGGTGGACTGAACTCCGAGTCCCAACAGCGACGGACAGCGCGCCTGGCGTGCATCAATCGTCCGACCGATAGCGCCTGTGCCGCGGCCAACGGAGTGACAAGCACAGCACTTTGAAATATGGTACGCAACTTGTCGTGCTGAATTCAGCGCCCACCCATCCTTAAGAGTACCCTTCGGATGCTCAAGAAACTCAAGCGTCTCACCACCTCCCTGTTGCCCATCGACGAAAATCGGCGGGGCGAGTGCAACCGCTGCGGCGCCTGCTGCAGACTTCCCTATCCGTGCCCGTTCCTGCGCTTCGACGACCAGGGGCTGAGCAGTTGTGCCGTCTACCACGTCCGACCGCCGAGTTGTCGGAAATACCCTCGGACCGCCTCCGAGAATTTAACGCAGGAACAGTGTGGCTTTTATTTCGTCACGGCTGAGAACCTTGGCCAGGACCTGCCCCGGTTCGAACCCGCGGCACACCCGCGGTAAGTCCGGGCGCCGCCAAGCGCGGCGAAGGACCTGGGGCCGGGCGCCCATGAAGCGCGGTCCATGCCCGCGCCCCAGGCGATCCGGGGCACAATCGTCGCCGCGCAGCCTGGATTGTTAAGCGCTGCCCCGGTTCCCGGATCATAGCCTCGCGAACCAGCGCGTCATGCTGGATACGCCGAGCGGCCAACGTCGGCCGATCGGCACCGCGCCCACCGCGCGGCGTTGATCTCCCGTAACACGCGGGGGAACGCCTGACGGCTTATCGATCGTCGGCACCCCATCGCGTGCGTAACGGCGGGTCAGGCTGGCAAGCCCGATCGTGATCGCGACCAGCATATAGTAGTAATCGAACATTGAGAGTCCCAAAAACAGCCCGCTCGTCGCGTAGCCGATAAGGCTCACGTAAATCATCGCTGCCAGATCGCGCATCCAACCTAAGGTCGGATGCGGCTTAGCGAATCGCATCACCCGATTCAAGGTGACCAGCGCTCCGAGCCCGATGGCCAAGAAAATGAACAGGCCGACGAAACCATGCTCCCCTAAGGCTTCAAAATAGATGCTGTGCACATCAAGAACCCGCTGCGGATTCGGCGCATAGAGCGCATAGGTCGCGCGGTTGAACATATCAGCGCCGCCGCCCACCAGCGGATGATCGAGTGCCACGTACCACGCCGTCCACCACGCATTGATTCGACCTTGCGCCGATGCGTCCTCTTGGTAAGCCTGGATCGAGTCCATTCGGCTGTACCAGGTCTCCGGCATCGTCATCAGAGCCAGCGGCAGGGCCACCGCGAGCAATGCCAGCATACCCACCTTGTTGCTGCTCTTCATCGCCAGATAGAACGTCATTGCGAGCATGCCCACCAGCGCACCGCGCGATTGTGTTCCGAAAATCGCGATCAAGGTCAGCACCATGATGACCCGCATTCCGAGCCTGATCCAGCGACCCTCGCTGACCAGCTGGAGATACCGTATCATCGGGACCGTCATCACCAGCGCGAGCCCGATCTCGTTGTTCCCGGCAATAAAACTGCCTGGCGGACCATTGACGTGATTTACCCCTCCGCCGAGCAGTGTGAAGATACCGCCCTTCACACCATAGAAACCCAATGACAGAACAATGACCCAAACCAGCGCATCGATGCGCTCCCGCGTCGTCAAGAGGGCGACCATCAGGAACGTCAAAAGCAGGATCTTCCAGGTTCTGTCCCATTCCGCCCAGGCGGCTGCCGGATAAAAAGCCGTCACGGTGGTGACGAACCACCAGAACCACCAGAAAGCCAGCAGCCAGGTCAATGGCACAGCGGGCAGTCGCTTCACCTCCCTGGCGATCAGCAACGACAGCATGAGCGTCACCGCGACAATCTGCGCGAAGGGCATTTCCGTCGCAAAACCCCAGCTCAAGCGATGCGGGTTCATCAGACTGAGCCAGCTCCAGACCAGAATCCCGAAGAATGGTTTGCGCAGGATCAGGGGTAAAGAGGTGAATACCATCAGCGCGACAATATAGTCGCGCATCAGACCACACCGACCTTGCTGAGAACGTAACGAAACTTTCCGGAGCGTTCCGCGGGTATCCCGTCCACGACCTCGACCTCAATCCGCACCCCCGATCCGAGACGACATCTCAGCCCGGCCACGATGGCATCGGCCCCTGCCGGAGAATAAGCCGTGCCCACCTCGAGCAGCACTCGGGTTCGCGTCAGACTCTCCTGGATGATCTGAAAACGCTCGATGCCGCTGACTTCGCGGATCACATAGATCAACGCCAATCCGTGCATCACCGTGCCGTCTTGCGCTACCACGAAGTCGGTGGTCCGCCCCTGGACCTCGCGCAAGACCGGTAATCCACGACCGCAGGGACAGTCCGCCGGACCCAAAACCCCGATGTCGCCCGTCCGATAGCGAATGAAAGGGAAGTCTCCGGTGGCGAAGTGGGTGACTACGATCTCGCCCGCCTGACCCTCGGGCAGCACCCGGCCCTGCGGATCCACGATCTCAACCAGCAGGTCTTCCGCGGTAATATGCAGGCCGCCCCGCGGACACTGATGCGCAATGAACCCCGCGTCGCGACCACCATAGCCATTGGCGACCGGGCAGCCAAAGGTCCGCTCGATCGCCGAGCGCTGATCCTCATAGAGGCGTTCGGCGGTCACAAAGGCGACCTGGATGCCCAGATCGTCCATCCGCTGACCGCTGCTCCGCGCGTATCGCGCGATCAGGGCGAGCGACGAGGGATAGCCGAATAGCATCCGCGGGCGACGGCCGCGAATCGCTCGAATGAAATGATCCGGATTCCCGGTCGACATCGCAAAAGCGGGGAGCAGACGGGAGCGCAACAGCCGATCCCGCCATTCGCGCACCCGATCTTGTGCGGACAATTCGAGCGGGGAACCCCAGATCACGATCTCCGGATCACCGATATCCACCCCCCACCAGCGCGTCGCGCGCCACTTGGCCGCAACGTCATGACTGATGCGTTCGCGACCGACCAAGAAAGGCAGCGGTTCGCCGGATGATCCGCCCGTCGTGAGGCGAGTCAAACGAGCGGCATCCCGCGCCTTGAGCGCCTGAGGCTGAGCGCGGATATCCGGCTTGGTGAGAAAAGGCAAGGCATCGATGTCCGCCAGTGTGGTGATAGTCTCGGGGGTGATGTCGCGCGCGGACATGATGCGCCGGTAATAGGGGACCTGGCGATAGGCACGTTCAAGCAGCATGCGTAATCGGTGCAACCTGAGTGCCGCGAGCTGCTCCGGCCCCCACCATTGGCTTGCTTCAAGTCCGATGCGCACGGCGACACTGCTGTGACCCTTGATTCGCTCATGCAGAGGGAAAAGAAACCCGCTGACCGTACGTGTGTAATAATCCGCCATCGCGTCACTCCCGAGTGAATACCGCACCATCCGGACACCCACGTCGTGGGCGGGTTCAGCCAGGCACCATCAGGCACGAGCGACGGCTGGATTCCACCGTCCATAAACGGATCGATAGCGCGTCGCGATCAGATGCCACTGGCGCTCGGACGCCACGTACGCTCGCGCCCGGCGGCGCTGAGCGTCCCACTGGTCACGTCGCGCGAAGAACTGCGGAATCGCGCTGACCAGGGCGTCGACACTACCCGCACGGAATAGCGAGCCGGTATCCCCGTCGCGTATCAGTTCACGATGACCGCCAACGTCGGACGCCATGACTAGTGTGCCCTGAGCCATCGCCTCCAGAGGCTTCAGCGGCGTCACCAGTTCAGTCAAACGCATCGGCATCCGGGGATACAGAACACAATCGACCAGGCTGTAATAGCGATGGACTTGTGCGTGCGCCACTCGCCCCGCAAAGATCAGTTGCCGCGCCAGGCCAAGTTCACTCCCCAAACGCCTTAAAGCGGCTTCCTGAGGCCCTCCGCCGACCAGCAACAGTCGCATCCGGGGAAACTCGGCAATGATTCGCGACAAAGCACGCAATGCCAGGGACAGCCCTTCGTAAGCATAGAACGAGCCGACATAACCGAGCACGGTGGCCGTGCCGATTCCCAACTCGCGAGCCAGCGCCTCATCGCGTGGCGGCCCGTACTGAAAGTGCGCCAAATCCACGGCATTTGGAATCACCGTCACCTTCGATGCGGCGATGCCGCGGGCGACGATATCCGTCTGCAGGCCGTCGCAAATACAAATGACCGCGTCACAATGACGAAAGACCCAGGTCTCCAACTGCCTGGACAGCCGATAACGCAACCCCCACTCGATACTCGTGCCGTGATCCGCAGCAGCGTCCTCCCAAAAAGCGCGACACTCGTACACAACCGGCAAGCCACAGCGACGACCGGCACGGATGGCAGCGATGCCATTCAAACTAGGCGAGTGTGCATGCAATAGATCAGGGCGTTCCAGCGTGATGACATCCATGAGTCGTCGCTCCAACCCGCTGACGATAGCCAACTGGTTCAAGACCGGCAATCGGGCGACCGCCCGCGCGTCGCGGGCGGTGCGATAGAAACGCAGACTCTCCACCTCCTCAACCGCGGCCTTGGCACCCACATGCTTGGCGGACGTCACCTGGACCGTATCCCAGCCAAGCGCCCGTTGCTGCTCCAGAATCGCCCGGGTGCGAAAAGCGTAACCGCTATGCAGTGGGATTGAATGATCCAGGACGTGCAGAATTTTCACGCGGCAACTTCCCCCTTGAACAGAGACTTGCCCTGTCCGCCACGGAGCTTGAGACGCGGCGGCAGCGACGACATCCACTCCACCAGCAGATGATCCAGCAGCGGCACCCCGACCTCCAGGCCATGGGCCAGGCCGGCCCGATCAACCTTGGTCGGAATATCCCCTGGCCGATCGATCTTCATGCCCCACCAATGCCAAGGGATCATCGGATGGCGCGCAGTGGACATGGCGGCGCATGACTGCGACCGCATAAGCCCCGCAACACCACGCATAGGGTCTCCACAATCACCAACGCCTGATTTCCGGATGTGTCCGATCGACCCTATGCCCCAGCACCTCGTCGTACAATGACAGGTACGCATCGACACAAGATCCCCAATCGAAGCGCTGCATCACCTCAGCACGGGCCGCGGCGCCACAGCGCATTCGAAGCGCTTCATCCGTGATGAAATCGTTCATTGCAGACGCCAATGCCCCAGCATCCCCAGCCGACACCAAGGCGCCGGTTTGACCATGCGTCACCACTTCAGGATTGCCGCCAACCCGTGTCGCGATGACAGGAAGCCCGGTGGCCATGGCCTCCAGGATCGTATTCGCAACGCCCTCACCGAGCGACGGTAACACGAACAGATCAAACAGTCGCATCAGGTCAGCAACATCGCTGCGGTCACCGGTGAACCACACCGCGTGGGATACACCGCAGGCCGCCGCTTGCTGCTCCAGTTCATGACGCAGCTCCCCCTCTCCGACCACGACCAGACGCAGACGCGACGCCAAGTCCCGATTCCGACGAACCAAGTCGGCGAACGCGAAGAGCAGGGTCCGCTGATCCTTGACTGCGACCAATCGACCAACGGTCCCAATCACCAGCGCCCCCGCCATCAAGAACCCCGGTGGTCCAGCGTCGGTACGAGCCCCCACTGTGGGTGAAAACTGGTTGGCGTCCACACCGTTATAAATCTGCCTGATGCGCACCGGCGGCACCCTGACCCTCAACTCAAGCCAGTCTGCAAGATCTTTGCTGACCGTGACGTAACGCTGGACGATCGGGCGAAGGAGGCGACGCAGCACATTGTACTTACGGTTGTTGCCTTCAAGGTCAAAGACATCGCGGCCGTGTTCCCCGTGAACACGTTTGACACCAGGCAACAAGAATGCGGGAATCTGCGCCTCAAGCGTGGCGAGATTACGCGTATGCACGATCGCCGGGCCTAAGGCCCGGAGCGCCGACCAGACCCGAACATACACGGAAAAATTATGCCCCGCGGGGCACCGCAGCGCAACAATCGGCACGTCGTGCCGCACCACGCGCGACGCGAACAACCCCGCGTCGGTAAGACAAAGGATCGCGTGCCGATAGCGGTCAGGCGGAGTACGGTTGATAATGTTCACGAGTCCATTCTCCAGCCCACCCGTTCCGAAACTATAGACGACGTGAACGATCCGCGGTGACTTGAGGCCACGCTCAATCATGGCGACGCCGCAATTGCTCGTGCAATCTCCGCCTCCAGCGACGGCAACATCACCGCAAGAAATCCCTCGAGCACCGCTGCCGCCTCGTCCTGACTGCCGCCATAAGGTGCAGCGACCGCGATCAAAGTCCCGGCACGCGCCCCTCCCGACAGCCGATAAGCTGCCTCGATCAGCTTGGCACGATAGGGATTGCTAGTGCTGACATCCCCAATACGATACCAGTTCCATACCAATAGTCGGTCGCCATCATGCCGTGACGCGATACGGCTCTGATTCACGGTGAACTGCCCGCTCGGCAGGCGAATCACCCGTGTCGAGATCTCCTTGTCGCTCCAGTGCGGATCCCGAGTCAAGACCATCTGATTAGCGGAACTCACCAGCTCGGCGCCTTGCCGTTGGGAACGAAAGACACCGAGATAGACACCGACCGCTCCGGGGCGCCCGCGATAAAAAACAGAGATCTGACCGTCAGGCGCCACGACGTGCGGACGCCATGACCAGAGGCTCTCCGACGCCTCCCGCCAATCGCCTAAGGCCACTGGCACCTGTAAGGCGACCGCTCTCTCGGAGTGAGCGGAGACCCGTTCCAATCCCCACATCAGACTTGGCCAGACTCCCGCGGCCAACAGCACGGCGACTCCCACGCTGCCAACGCCACGCGCGCCACCCCTGCCTTTCAGTCCGGCACGGACCTCAAGCATTGGATCACGCCACCTCGATCCAAACCAGAACATCATGGCAATGACGGTTCCGAAAAACACCCAACCATAGATCAGGTGATCGACACCGGTTGCCAGTTTCATATTGCTCAGGTGCCCGATCATCACGATCAGATAGGCACGCAGCCCATTGGCAAATACCGGTACGACGACGGAGAACAGCACAAACAGCAGGCGCTTCCACAGAAACCTGAAGTTCAGATAGGCGAACAAGATCCCGAGGGTCACCGACGCCAACAGATAACGAACCCCGCTGCACTCTTCGACAACTGACCAATCACCGCTCGGCAGCGAGAAAAACGTCCCGTCGCGATACACCGGTATCCCGGTGAGGCGTAGCAGACCAACAGTGAAATCAGCCGTGAAGTTCATCAGTGGGTAGGTGAGCGCTTCACCCGCCGGAACGGCAAGCAGCAAGAACCCGAGCGGGAAGGCCAGAAAGCGCGTTACCGGCGTGCCCACCATCGACCAGATCGCAAGGATCAACAGGCAAACGAATCCATACTGCTGAATCACCAGCACATCCGCCAAGCTCCCGAGGAACCATACGCCGCCAACTGCAAGCATCAGCAACGCCGGCACCAGCGTCGGCTGCGGTTCGGCACCGACGAGACCCGCCCGTTTCTCCCATATCAGCCACAGGCTGATGGGAAAGACAATGGCGCCGTGAGCATAGGTATCCGATCGCAGCCAGATCGACACCAACGACCACAACGTGGGGAAGAACAGCCAGAGCAATACCAGGAGTACGATAGCGAGCCCAGGCAACACGACGGACCAGCTTAGGTGGTGTAGAACAGGATTCTCGCTTGCAGATTCCATAAAGCCTTTACTCGTGACACCGCGAAACAAAAAGCGCAGGTGGAGCAGCCGAAGCCTTGATCATCGTTCCGGCCGGCGCCTCATCTTCTGGATTCCAAGGCTCGCACCTGGGCGCTTGCCATCCCAGGCGCCATCCTAGGACTCCGGATCGCGGCCCCCGAACCGTCGACCCAGGTCACGGCCGGATCAGTGAACCATCTGCCGCAGCGGATCGCCCTTGAGTCAGGTCAGCGCTCCCCGAGAACTAAAGCGACCATCTGCTCCGCGGACTCGGCCCAGCCATAATGCGCTTCGACCAGACGCCGTGCGGCCGGACCTTGATTCGGTGCACACCCGCTCAGCACGGACACAATCTCACGCGCGTACGCTGCCGGCTCGTCCGCAACCAATAAATCGCGCCCCGGAACCGCCCCGATCCCTTCGAGTCCCTTGGATGTCACCACAACGGGGCGCCCCATTGCCATCCCCTCCAACACCTTGTTCTGGACGCCGCGCGCGATCTGCATCGGCGCAACGACCGCTGCCGCATGTTGCAGATAGGGCCGAACATCAATCACCCGTCCGGTCACCCGGATATCCTCGCCACGCAACCTCAGGACCTCCGGCGTCGGTTTCGCCCCGACAATCACAAAAAGCGCTCGCGGTCTTTTCTCCTTGACCATCGGCCACACCTCCCGCACAAACCACAGCACCGCGTCGACATTCGTCCAGTAATCCATGACTCCCGTAAACACCACCGCCTCACTCAATACCGGATACGGGGACACGCGATCCGTAGCGGCGTTAAAATAAGACGTATCGACTCCATTCCTGATCGCCAGAACGCGCTCGGCAACATCGCCGACACAACGGCGAAATAGCTCGGCCTCATGATCCGACACGAACACGCTCGCATCGAAAACATGCGCAAACCGTGACTCCGATTCCGCCAATCGCTGCGCCTCGCGCCGAAAGACCAAGGCCGCCGGTCCGCGCTTACGCTGCGCATACTGACGCCACTTATCGGAATCCACATCCACGAAATCAATGACGCGCCGCACCGTAGACCAACTGCTGTTCTCGGCGTACTGGGCCATCGCCGACGAAAATACCAACACGTGTTTTATCCCGTACGAGATCCGAGATGCGCGTGCCCACCGCCGCATACGTGCGTCCCGGTAATACGGGATAGTCAACGCCGTGCCGCTGAAAAGGCCGCTCAGGCTCCTGAACACCGCACCGTTTCTGGCCAACGGAAGAAACAACGATGACGTACAGCGTTCCCGCAACTGTGCAACATGAGCCCAATCTGCCGGGTCATCAATGAACGCCCCCAGATGCACGTGAAAATGCTTCAGCAGCTCCTGCAGCCAGCGGTACGAGCGAATCTTGTCACCTTTATCCGGCGGATAGGGAATCCGATGACACAAGAACAGGAGGTGAGGAACGCACTGATCCATGTCTCTGTTCGGGCGCTGACCTAGCCGAGATGACGCGCGAGCAGTGGACCGAGCCTATTGGCGATCGATAGCGGCAGCCACTTCCAGGCCGCAATCAACAATCGATAGCGCGGGTTCGTCGGATTATTCTCCGGGATGGAAAGCGCTCTTACCAGATAATACTCGTAGTGCAGTGGCTGCGGAACGAAGCCCCAGTTCCGCTTAAAGTGATAAGGGCCTGTTCCGACCTTGCTGCGGCCGTAATCAAACACGCGAACACCTCGCGCCGCGGCTCGTCTCATGAGCTCCCAGTACATGAAGTCATTGCCTTTTACGGCCCGCGCGGCCAGCCTGCTGCCGCCGTAATAGGGCAGCACTTCGTCACGATAATAGAAGCTGAGCACAGCGGCGATATCCCGGCCCGAAGCCGAGACCAGCGACAGTTCCGTATCGCCATGAAACACGTCGATCAACGTGGCGAAAAACTTACGGGAATAGACCGGCGTACCGAGATTACGAACACTCTCGGAATAGATCCGGTAGAACCGCTCCAAGTCGTCCGTCACGCGGGCCGCAAGTCCGGCATCGATCGCCTTGCGAACCATCGCCCGCTGCTTGCGCGGAATCGACTTGAAGTTCTCGGCGTCGCTTTCGCTGAGCGGCCGCCGAAACGTCACGTACAGGTTCTGCGTGGGCCACCCTGGGCATACCGCGTCGCGATGACGCATTTCCAGCACGCCGACTCCCAGCCGTCTCGCTAAGCGCATCGACTCCAGCGTAAGTGCCTGCCTTGCTTCCTCGCTCACGGCGGCAACACCACCATAGACACAACCCGGTGTCGAAATAAGCGCGTGTCCGAACAGCCGACTACGCACTTCGGCAAGCGGTAGGATACCCTCGATTTCCCCATTGCGTTCCACCAACAAATAGTGGCAGCGCTGGCCAAGCCCTTCGGTCATGACCCGCGACCAACCGGCCCGATGGAAAAACGTTGCTTGCGCACAGTCGGCGACAAATGCGTCCCAGCGTGTCTGATCGCACGGCAGATACCGCCTTACCCGCAGCCCGCCACCGACGGTCGTGTCGATCGGCATTTCGAGCACTACCCGAAATCCCGCCCGGCCAGAAAAATTTGATCCATCCGGCCCCAGCAGAAGTCCCGCAGCAAGAAGCCGACACGAGCCTCCATACGATGCAGATTCAAGTAATGTCGCATTCGGGTCTTCGCTCTCAAGTCCCGCTGCCGTGGTTGATCGGGATCAATCTCCCAGGGATGAAAATAAAAGACGCAGCTTTGCCGGTCAAGTCGGTTAACGCGCCGCATCGCCCAGCGTGACAACGCGTAAGGAAATAATCGAAAATAGCCGCCGCCGCCACATGGCAGCTTTTGTCCGACGACGTCGAGCGTCGTTATCGGAATTTCCAAGAATGACGAGTCGCGGCGCGGATTGAACCGAAACCGTGGTCCACCTGGCATCCCGTAGATGTCATGGCGAATCGGATAAATGCTTGAGGAGTAATGGTATCCCACGTCATCCAAGACTTTTAAAGCCCAGAGATTTCGCTCCCCGATCGAGTAACTCGCGGCGCGATAGCCAAGCACCGGGCATCCGCCGGTATCCTCCAGAATAGACTTTGTACGAGCCACATCCGCGCGGAACTCCGACAGACTCTGCTCAGTCACCCGGACGTGCTCCCAACCATGGCTGGCAAGTTCATGTCCCTCGGTGACGATCCGTCTGACCATTGCGGGATAGCGGGCAGCGATCCAACCGAGGGTAAAAAACGTGCCCTTCACGTCATGCTCTGAAAAAAGCCCGAGGATACGATCAACGCAACCTTCGACGCGGTGAGGCATCCGATCCCAGCTCGCTCGACTGACATGCCGCTCAAAAGCGGTCACCTGAAAGTAGTCTTCTACATCGACTGTCATCGCATTAACGTAGGTCAAGGCACCGACGCCTGCTTCGTCCGCCACTGCGAGGCGCAGCGGCAAGACCCCCTGACAAACAAGATCGCCGTCAATCGGGGTCATCATAGGCATCAAGGTCAACCTGCAACAAGACTGCCTTACGCAGTAGCTTGCGCTCCCGCGTCATGATCGAACGAATCCGCACAACCTCCTCTTCCAAGGCCAGCACCCGAGCCGCAAGATCATCCGGTGCTCGCGGGTGCACCGACGCGTCGATCCCGCACTTTGAACCGGCCGCATCACTGTCGGCGGAGACCTTGCCGATCCCAGCGGACCGTCCAATCTCCTGTCGTAGCTCAGCAGCGACGACCCGCCCATCGTCAACACTCAGCTCAAGCTTGTTCTCGATGAATCCATAGAGCAGCAACCGATCGCAAAAGGAATTGATGCGCCGCGGCACGCCATCCGTTTCAGCGTGAATAAAAGTATACACATCAGCCGCAAACGTTGGCTTCCCGGACCAACCGACACAATTCAGACGAAACTCGATGTACGCTTGCGTCTCTTCACCGGATAGTGGATCAAGATGATAAGCGGCAATAATCCGCTGCCTGAGTTGCTCCATGCTCGGCAGTTGCAGGGTTTTGCGTAGACTCGCTTGTCCCAATAAAAAGTTCTGGAAAAGCGAGCGCCCCTCAATTTGAAAATTGGCAAGCATCCGCAATTCCTCAAGCGATCGCGCGGGAAGGTTCTGCGCCTCATCGACAACCAGTAGAACGCGACGGCCCTCGGCGAATCGCGCTCTCGCGACTTGTTCGAGGTTATGCAGCAAGGTCGCCTTGTTGAAACCTTCATGCGCTAAACCGAAGGACGCGCACACCATACGAAGCATGTCCTCGGGCTCCACTTGGGTTGTTACCAACTGGGCGGCCATCACCTGGTATGCATCGAGTTCGCCGAACAACGCGCGCAACAGCATTGTCTTCCCGGTTCCAATACCGCCGGTAATGACGACAAATCCCTCGCCCTGTTCCAAACCGTAACGTAGGTATGCTAGGGCCCGGTGGTGACCCCGGCTGTCGAAAAAAAATCGATGATCGGGCGTCAGTTGAAACGGCTTACCGGAGAGGTGGTAGAATTCCTCGTACATGCCGTTTCACAAACCCCAATTCATGGTCAACCACAACCCATTCTCATCAAAACTCTGGGTTGCAGTGTCCGCGCTTCGCTGGTTGTAGAAGTACCGAATATTCCCGGACACCCGGCGGTTCACCTGATAGCTTAGCGCACCCCAAACTTTGCACTGATCGAAATCGACCGCGCCGACAGCGGACTGATTATATAGCCAGTATTGTGCGCCAACTTCCGCCTGGGTACGGCGCGACAAGGCACGATTGAAAACGAGACTGCCCTGCAGATCCGCCACCTGGGTACCGGAATTTTGATAATCCCAGCGATTCTGGTTAACCGACAGATAGCCGGTGGTCCGACCAAATCGCTGCGTGATACTGGCGAGCGCCTGATACTGCACAAAGACACCACCAACGAGCGGTGGATTCGCGACCGAACCCGACAGCGTCTGTTCTGCACTCGGATTGGTAATCGGGTCACCGAAAGGGTCCTCGAAATAGACGACGGGGGTATCAAGCAAGACCATACGGGCGTTCGACACCACGACTTCATAGCTCATCGTGACCACTGTCTTCTTATACCGGTGGTTGATAGTGGCGAAATAATCCGCGCCGAAGTACCGCCTGCCGTAGCCAACCCCGATTGATGTGTTTCGGGACGGCAACCAGAACGGCGTCACCCGCCAGCGCCAACCGCCAGGTTTGGACAAGGACTCGTACTGCCCCCACTCATATCCGACGAGGCCCTGGATATTCCACTGTGCACTGACCGGGTAAGTCAGGGTTCCAGTCACATTTGAGATTCCGTCGTTGTCCTTGTCGTTGTCGTTGTTGAAGATATTGCTGAATGCTGCAACATCCCAAGAAGAACGTGAAAAATAGTCGCCGCTCGCGATCGTCAAGTAACTCTGCGACCCCGTGGAACCCGCGTTCCGCGCGCCTTCGGCAGTCTTCGCGGCGAACACGTAGTTGAGCCCTGGGGCGAACCGCACTGTCGCGAAGTTTGCCCGCAGCAATGGAAACCGCAACACCGGCGCCACTGAAATCGACGCGGTCTGACCAAAGGCATCGGGATTCCCAAGCGCGTCGAACCCAGCGCTCTGCATGTTCGGATCGACCAGGTTCTGATTAGCGTTCGCCGAAAATTGCAACGCGAAGTATTCCTTGATGATGGAGACGCTTGCATCGGCCTGCAGCACGTGAAATACACGATTCAGATCAGAGTTCCCACCCGAATAAAACAGTGCGCTGGGTCCATAATACCAGCGATAGGAAGAGCGGCTACCGCTACGACCACCCGTGATATTCGGCATCAACTGAACAATCATGGCCGGCTCCGGACGCTGCGTCGTAAGGAGGAGATTGTCGGTAAAAACCAGCCTCGACAACACGCCGGCGGATGCAACCAGCGGTTCGGCCCCGACGATCCGCGCGGTTAGAATCGCCAAAGCAAGCATGACCCACGGCAAGGCGGCCGCGCGAGGACACCGCCTCGCCGGACCCCCTTGGCTATTTCTGCGCGGCGTCGGCATCGCCGTAAGCGCCGTAGCCGTAGCCATAACCGTACCCGTAGCCGTAGCCGTAGCCGTACTGACCGGAAAACAGGCTGACCTTGCATTTGTTGAGAACGAAACAGACATTGTCGGTCGTTTCAAAATGCGCTAGCGCTTCTTTGACGATACCCTGGGCGGTGCGGTCATGCTCCACGACAATCACAACCTGCCCCATCAGTGACGCCAAAACACTTGCCTCGGTTGTTTCCAGGACCGGGGGAGAGTCGAATAAAACAATACGATCCGGATAGCGTGGTGCGACTTCAGAAAGCAGCCGCCGCATACTTCCGCTGGCAAGCAATTCGGTTGAGCGCTTATGTGCTGTTCCAGCTGGAAGCACGGTCAACTTCGGAATGTCGGTCTTAAGGAGCACCTGCGAGAGATCAATGGTTTCATCGACGAGTCGGTCGATCAAGCCTGGACGCTCATGGACATTCAAGCGCCGTGACAGCCCTGGCCTGGCGACATCCGCGTCAATCAGCAGCACTGTGCTATCCATCTCCATGGTAATGGAGATCGCCAGATTCAGGGAAGTAAACGTCTTGCCTTCGCCTTTAACGGCACTGGTGACCATGATCAGGTTTGGATATTTGACGCCATCCGGCGCCTTCTCGAATGCATTTACCAGCAGAGGACGCTTGATAATACGAAACTCCTCGGCCGTTCGGGAGCGCCCACCTTCCGGCGCCAGCAGGAAACCCTGCTCGAGGCTGGTCAGAGTAATATCGGGATTGACCACTGTGGTCGGCGGCACATGGACTTTGACCGGTGCTGAAGGCGATTCAAGGTCAGTATGCACGGCCGCGCCGGGACTCGCGTTACGGGCATTGGAAAGACGCGGATCGGGCGAGAGCGCTTGACGTGCTGCGGACAGTCGCTCGCCGGCTCGTTCAATCGTACTCATCTGAATCTCGTTACGTCGCTATTGCGCATCAGACGGAACCTTGCGGCACCAACCAAACCATCAGACCGTAGATGAAGCACCCCTTACCCATGATCTCGCAAAACTCTACTGAGTTGAACTAAAAAGGCAATCGCGCCGTGATGTCGATGCGCCAGTGGAAGATGGCCAGCACTCCGGCGAATGCGAGAACAAGACAAAAAAACGTGCTGCCGAAGACGATGTTTTCCCAGCGTCGCTTGCGCCGCTGCGCGGCGGTCCATACCATGTTCAGACTGCCGAGCACCTGCAAGCCGGTGACTTCGGACAACTGCCTGCGATCACCAAACACCGGCCACAGCATTGAAAGAAGGTATGCCAGACCAATCCCGGCAGTGATCGCTCCGGCGAACACCCCTGACGCGATCAGTACGCGGTCGGGATCACTGGGTTCACTGGGGACCTTGGGGGGGTCCAGCGTCCGAAATTTCACGGTGTCCACGCTGGTGTCGACTTCGCGTGTGAGACGGGCTTTTTCGATTCGCTCCAACAGTTGGCCATGATTGGCTTTCAGGATCGCATAGTCACGATTCAACTGCTGCTGCTCAGATTCGACCTGAAGCACCTGGTCGACAGATGCCTGATACTGTTCAATCTCGACCTTCAGATTCTCAACGAGTGCCTGCTGGGAAACGATATCGGATTCCGCATCCGCGAGGCGTAGCCGTAGTTGTTGGTAGATTGGATTACCCGACAGTGATTTCACTACGGCATTCTGGTCCTGCTTCGACAAAAACAACGCCTTTTCCGTCTCCCGTTGGGCCCTGAGCCGTTCAATCGCGGCTTTCATGGCGACGATGTCGGGGTGGACGGCGGTGTAGCGTAGCAGGAGTTCATCCAACTGCTTCTGCATCTCGCGAGTACGCTGGTCAAAATCCGCCAGATGGGTTCGCAGTTCGTCAGCGATGTACTGGGCGTAATCGGCGCTCTCGGACCCCTCGTCTTCGACGATCGCAAGTTTATCACCAAGTTGATCGCGTCGGCGCGTGGCGGAACTGACAGCGTCTTGCGCTCGCTTGAGTGAAGCACGGGCAGCCTGCAGTCGGGTATAGTAGGATCCGCGATCGGAAAGGATGTCAAGATTGCGCATTCTGAATTCTTTCATCTTGCGCTCAGCATCGATTAAGCGGCGCTCGTAGTCTTTGGTTTCGCGCTGGAGGAAGCGCTCGGCGGAATCCTGATCTTGACGCGACGACCCCAGGTTGGACTCGACGAAAATCGTGAGCATCGACTGAACGACCCGCTTGGCAAGGATCGGCGTGCGATCCTCAAAGGATATTGTGTAGATATTGTCGCCGTGTCGCGCAAGACTGACGCGTTCTTTTAATTCGTTTACCAAGTCATCCATCTGCTGCGGCGTCGTTGCCCGCAGATCCATGTCGGTCATCCGCGCGAGCTTTTCCATGTTGTCGCGACTGAACAGCACATTCGTCATCATGGTCACGCGACGGCTGTCGCTTGTCTGAATTGCCAATCCGCTCAGCAGCGGCGTCAACACGGAGTCGGTGTCGACATAGACACGCGCCTGCGCGATGAATTCGTCAGGTAGGCTCGCGGTGTAGAACCAACCGATCGGGCTGGCAATCAAGGCCACGGCAAGGGCGGACCAGCGGTGTCGCCAGACCCCGGAAAGATATTGAATCGCGAGACGCAGCAAGTCTTGCATGGCAACAAGGTGCAGGCGCGCTACGAGCTAAAACCAGGACTCGGGAATGATGAGGATATCGCCCGGCTGCATGTCGACATTTGCCGAAAGATCCGCCGCTTTCGTCAGGTCATCTAAGCGTACCGTGTAATGTTTTTTCTCACCCTTTTCAAACCGCATCAGCACCGCCCGATTCCCGGCGGCGAACGGCGTCGTCCCTCCCACTTGGATCATGAGATCAAGTAGCGTCATCCCGTCGATATAACGCAGTGCGGTCGGATGAGCGGCCTCGCCTAAAACACGAATTTGCTCTGGAAATATGCCCTGAAATCCCTGGACGATGACGGTGACCAACGGGTCGCGCAAATAAACCGACAACGCTTCTTCCAGGTCGCGGGCAAGTTCGGTGGGTGTCTTGCCGGAAGCAGGAATATCCTCCAACAAAGGCGCTGAGATGAAACCATCAGGCCGCACCGGCACGGTGGTACTGACCTCGGGATACCGCCACACGAAAATTTGCACCGAGTCGCCGGGGCCGATCTTGTATTTACTGGCCGACCGCAACTCGTAAGTCGCCTCCGGCAGCGATGGAAATTTCGGGGTAGAGCAACCGACCAGGACCGACGCCAGCAACGCGCTCAGGAGAATGTCACAATGCCGCACTCGTCTCTTGCTCCCTACGAATCAGCCAGTTTGGCACGTCGTCGTTGATCGCTGCGCGTGGTCACTGCGCGTGAACGTTGGCGGGATCTCGGGATACCCGCCGGTGCCCGTGGCCCGCCGCTCCGCCGCGTTTGCAGGACGCGGCGAGCGTCGCGGCCAAGCCGCGCTGATCTTGATCTTGAGGTGATTCCGCGGCGGATTATCGCACAGGGTAACCCGTCCGACACCGATTCTCGATCACGACCGGCGGCGGCGCTCATGTGGCGTTGTAGACCGTCGCGTGGAGGCGGTCCAGTGCGGCCAGATCGACATAGTTCGACCCGCCCAAGTCGCCGCGCCGCACGACCGCGGGTTCATCCGGCCCACCGAGGCTCTCCACCACCAGCGGGGCGGCATCGAACGACTGATTCGCGGTGTAGGCGTTGAGAGTCACCAAGAGTGCCTTCAGACCGGCTGCCAGCGCGGCGCTCACGCCGTTGTCCGAGTCCTCCACCGCGACACAATCCCGAGCGTCCAGACCCAACTGCGCCAAGGCGAGGGTGAAAATGTCGGGCGCCGGCTTCTTGCGCGGGACCACATCCCCCGCCGCGATGACCTCGAACCAGTCGGGCAGCCCCGGCTCGCCGCAATGGCGGAGCAGCTCGATCACATTTTCGGGGGTCGTGGTGGTTGCGATCGCCAACCGGATACCGGCCGCGCGTGCTTCGCGCAGCAACCGCAGGACGCCGCGGCGCAGCGGTATGGCCCCCGTTTCGAGCAGGGCCAGATAGTGGCGGGTCTTGGCGCTGTGCAGGGCCGCGATAAAGGCGTCCAGGTTCACCGCCGATTCCAGCACGATCCCTTCCTGTTCGATGTAATAGCGGATCCGCTCCTTACCGCCGGTGACCGCCAGCAAGGCCCCGTAGCGCGCGACATCCCAGTGCCAGGCGAGTCCGGCCTCGGCGAAGGCGGCGTTGAAGGCGAGACGGTGACCGTCACGCTCGGTATCAGCCAGGGTTCCATCGACGTCGAAAATGATTGCCTTGAATCGGTACACGCCTCACCCGCCTCGCGCTATCGCGTTAATCTGAGTGGTTACAGGGTACCCCAGCGACCGACGACACGCACCCCTGTTGCACCCTGTCGCCGGTCGGTTCCTGACTGATCTCCAACCTGTTTGCACCGCCTGAAAATGCCAAATGGGTTGCCCCGGACGCCGCGATCTGGTATTCAAGGGCGTTTTTCGTGACCATGCCCAAGGACGGGGCTGGGACAACGGTCGCGGATCACCCCACTGCGAGCCTGCGGGAGCACGTTCATGGCCGAGACAGTCACTAACCAAGAGCCCAAAGCGTTCGGTTTCGAACCTTACAACGCTGCCAGCGATGAGGAGTACATGAGCCCGGCGCAGGAGGAGCACTTCCGCCTGATCCTGCTGGCGTGGAAGCAGTCCCTGATGGAGGAGGTCGACCGGACCGTCCACCACATGCAGGACGAGGCGACCAATTTCCCTGATCCCAACGACCGCGCCACTCAGGAGTCCGAGTTCAGTCTCGAACTGCGTACCCGCGACCGCGAACGCAAGCTGATCAAGAAGATCGACGAGGCGATGGCGCGGATCACCGAGCACGAGTACGGCTACTGCGAAGCCTGCGGGGTCGAGATCGGCGTGCGCCGCCTGGAAGCGCGCCCCACGGCGACACTGTGCATCGACTGCAAGACCCTCGACGAGATTCGGGAAAAGCAGCGCGGCTGACCCCCGGAGCCCGTGATGGCGGCGGGCGCCGGCCACCCGCCTTATCGCGGGCGTTTCGCGCCTTCGCCGACCGGCGCGCTGCATTTCGGCTCACTCATCGCCGCACTGGCCAGTTACGCGGACGCCCGGGCCCACGCCGGTGAATGGCTGGTTCGCATGGAGGACCTGGATCGGACCCGCGAGGTCCCTGGGGCGGCCGACACCATCCTCCGCACCCTGGACGCCTGCGGATTTCGCTGGGATGGACCCACGGTCTACCAGAGCCGCCGCACGCACGCCTATGCCGCGGCGCTGGAGCGGCTGACCGCACGCGGACTCACCTATCCCTGCGCCTGCTCCCGCGCTGAGATTGCCCGCCAGGTGCGCGACGGCAATGATTGCCGGCCGGCTGGAAGCCTGTACCACCCGCAGGGGCCGATCTATCCCGGGACCTGTCGCGGCGGACTGCCGCCGGGACGTCCGGCCCGTTCCATCCGGCTGCGCACCCATCCGGGAGACCTCCGGTTTCATGACCGCATTCAGGGCGATCAGTGCCAGGATGTCGCCGCGGCCGTCGGTGACTTCGTACTGCGCCGCGCCGACGGCATCCACGCCTACCAACTGGCCGTGGTGGTGGACGATGCCTGGCAGGGCATCACTCAGGTGGTGCGCGGTGCCGATCTGCTGGCATCGACGCCCCGGCAGTTGTTGCTGCAACAGGCACTCGGCCTGCCGCATCCGACTTACGCCCATGTCCCACTGGCGGTCGATCATGCGGGCCGTAAACTCAGCAAGTCATTGGCAGCGGCACCCGTCGATCCGGCCGATCCCCTGCCCGCCCTGTTGCGCGCCTGGACCTGGTTGGGACAGCGTCCGCCGCCCGCGGGGGGCTCGTTGAGCGGCTTCTGGGCGCACGCGACCCGCACCTGGTCCTGCGCGCGAGTGCCCGCCATCGCGTGCGCTTGCATCGATCCTGACGCATCGGCGAGTATCGGCACCTGAGTGCGCGGGTATTGCTCCGAGGACCCCGTTAGGTCACGTCCCGGCAATCTCGCGGCGCTACGATTCGCAGGCCCAGAACCACAAAAGAGGACATCGCCATGGCCGCTCAACCGCCCGTCGTATCGCAGCAGCAAGCCCCCCTGTCCGCCGAGATGCTGAACAGGATCGACGCCTACTGGCGCGCCTGCAACTACCTGGCCGCGGGGATGATCTACCTGAAAGACAACGCCCTGCTGCGCGAGCCGCTGCAGGAAGCGCATATCAAGAGCCGGTTGTTGGGCCACTGGGGCGCGAGTCCGGGCCTGTCCTTCATGTATATCCATATCAACCGCATCATCCGTGAGCAGGACCAAGAGGCGATCTTCCTGGCCGGACCCGGTCATGGCGCTCCCGGCGTGCTGGCCCCGGTCTACCTGGAAGGGACCTATTCCGAGATTTATCCCAATAAGAGCGAGGACGAGGAGGGACTGCAAGCCTTCTTTAAGCAGTTCTCGTTTCCGGGCGGCATCGGCTCGCACTGCACACCGGAGACTCCCGGCTCCATCCACGAGGGCGGCGAGCTCGGTTATTCGATTTCACATGCGTTCGGCGCCGCGTTCGACAACCCTAACCTGCTGGTGGTCGTGGCCGTGGGCGACGGCGAATCCGAGACCGGGCCGCTGGCGACTTCCTGGCACTCCAGCAAGTTCCTCAATCCCATCCGCGATGGGGCGGTCTTGCCGATCCTGCATTTGAACGGCTACAAAATCAATAACCCAACCCTGCTGGCGCGCATTCCCAACGCCGAGCTTGAAAGCCTGATGCGCGGCTACGGTTGGGTCCCGTATTTCGTGGAGGGCGATGACCCCCAGGCGATGCACCAGAAGATGGCCGCCACCCTGGACGCCTGCATGGCCGAGATCCGGGGTATTCAACAAGCCGCACGCACCAGCGGCGAGGCCACTCGGGGCCACTGGCCGATGATCGTCCTGCGCAGCCCCAAGGGCTGGACCGGCCCCAAGACCGTGGACGGTAAGAAAGTGGAAGGTTTCTGGCGCTCCCATCAGGTCCCGCTGTCGGGGATGCACAACCATCCGGAGCACCTGAAACAGCTCGAAGACTGGCTGAGGAGCTACCAGCCCGAGGAACTGTTCGACGCCGCGGGCCGCCTCGTCCCCGAACTCAGAGAACTGGCCCCCAAGGGCAACCGGCGGATGAGCGCCAACCCACACGCCAACGGCGGCATCCTGCGCCGGGCGCTGCGCATGCCGGATTTTCGCGGCTACGCGGTGGACCCGGGCACCCCAGGCACCACCCGCGCGTTCAACACCAAGCCCCTAGGCGCGATGCTGCGCGACATCATGGCCGATAATATGCGCAACTTCCGCGTCTTCGGCCCGGACGAGAACGCGTCAAACAAACTCGACGCCGTCTATGAGGTCAGCAAGAAGACCTGGCTCTGCGACTATCTTCCGGAAGATGCCGACGGCAGCGAACTGTCACCCGACGGGCGGGTCATGGAGATGCTCTCCGAGCACACCCTGGAAGGCTGGTATGAGGGCTATCTGCTGACCGGACGGCACGGCTTCTTCGCCACCTACGAAGCCTTCGTCCATGTCATCGACAGCATGTACAACCAGCATGCCAAATGGCTGGCCATCTGCAATGAAATCCCCTGGCGGGCACCGGTTTCCTCACTCAATCTGCTGATCACCTCCACCGTCTGGCGCCAGGACCACAACGGCTTCACCCATCAGGACCCGGGCTTCTTGGACGTGGTGGTCAACAAGAGCCCCAAGGTCACCCGCATCTATCTCCCGCCGGACGTCAACTGTCTGCTCTCCACGGCCGATCACTGCCTGCGCAGCATGAACAACATCAATGTGATCGTGTGCGACAAGCAGAGCCATCTCCAATACCTGACCATGGATGAAGCCATCAAGCACTGCACCAAAGGGTTGGGCATCTGGGATTGGGCGAGCAATGACGAGGGGGTGGAGCCGGACGTGGTGATGGTCGGCTGCGGCGACATCCCCACCAAGGAGGCTCTGGCGGCCACGGCGATGCTGCGCGACGCCTTTGCCGACATCAAGATTCGCTTCGTCAACGTGGTGGACCTGTTCCGCATTCAGCCCGACACCGAGCACCCGCATGGGCTCTCACACAACGACTTCGACTCCATCTTCACCAAGGACAAGCCGATCATCTTCAATTTCCACGGCTACCCCTGGCTGATCCATCGCCTGGCCTACCGGCGCACCAATCACGCCAACCTACACGTGCGCGGCTACAAGGAGAAGGGCAACATCAATACCCCGCTGGAGTTGGCGATCAGCAACGAGATCGACCGCTTCAGCCTCGCCATCGATGTCATCAACCGGGTGCCGCGACTCCAGGCCACCGGCGCCCACGCCAAGGAGCGCTTCCGCGACATGCAGATCGAGGCGCGCGCCTACGCCTTTGAATACGGCATCGACAAGCCTGAGTTCGACGACTGGACTTGGCCGCTGTGAGACGCCGCGGCGGCTGAGCCGCCGTGCGGGCGGGGCCTGGCCCCGCCCGCCGTTTCCGCCACCCGCCCCGACGAGACACCCGCCCCAACGAGATGCCAATGAATACCGCCCAGACGCCGCAGAGTGAGCCCCAAGCCCCCGCCATCCCCCGCGAGCGCACCCGTACCGGCATGTCCCAGGAGGCCCTGAAGCAAGCCTTCATCGACAACCTGTTTTATGTGCAGGGGCGCTTCCGCGACGTGGCCACACCCAACGACCTCTACATGGCCGCCGCCTACACGGTGCGCGACCGCCTGCTGGAGCGTTGGCTCAAGTGCGCGCAGAGCTACAAGGACACCGCGGCACGCACCGTCTGTTACCTGTCCGCCGAGTTCCTGCTGGGTCCTCACCTGGCCAACAACCTGTTGAACCTGGGCATCACCGAAGCGGCCCAAGCCGCCGGGGTGGAACTGGAACTGGATTTCGCCGAGATCATGGCGACCGAGGAGGAACCCGGCCTCGGCAACGGCGGCCTGGGGCGGCTCGCCGCCTGCTATATGGACTCCCTGAGCACGGTCCAGATCCCGGCGATCGGCTACGGCATCCGTTACGAGTTCGGCATCTTCGATCAGGAGATCGAGAACGGCTGGCAGGTGGAAAAGAGCGACACCTGGCTCAAGAACGGCAACCCCTGGGAGATCCCGCGCTACAAACTGCGCTTCCCGGTCAAATTCGGCGGCCACACGGAACAGTATCAGGACGAGCACGGCGTGCTGCGCGTGCGCTGGGCCGCGGACCTGGAAGTCAATGGCGTTGCCTATGACACGCCCATCCTAGGCTACGGGGTGGGGAATGTCAGCCTGCTGCGCTTGTGGAAATCCGAGGCCCCCGAGTCGTTCGATTTCCAGGCGTTCAACGTCGGTGATTATTACGGTGCGGTCCACGCCAAGATCGAGGCCGAGACCCTTTCCAAGGTTCTCTACCCCAATGACGAGCCCGAGGCGGGCAAGGAACTGCGTCTCAAGCAGCAATACTTCTTCGTCTCCTGTTCACTCCAGGATATGGTGCGACTGCATCGCAATACGATCGGCAGCCTCGACCGCTTTGCCGAGAAGTTCGTCGCCCAGCTCAATGACACCCACCCGGCACTCGCGGTGGCGGAACTCATGCGGCTCCTGGTCGACGAGCACGGCATGGGCTGGGATCAGGCCTGGGACATCACCCACCGGACCTTCTGCTACACCAACCACACGCTGTTGCCCGAGGCACTGGAAACCTGGTCGGTGCGGCTGTTCGAGAAGCTCCTGCCGCGACATCTGGAAATCATCTACGAAATCAACCGCCGCTTCCTGGACGAGGTGCGCATCCGCTTTCTGGGCGATGAGGGCCGGGTGGCCCGGATGTCACTGATCGGCGAGGATGGCGGGCGGCGGGTGCGCATGGCGCACCTGGCGGTGGTGGGCGCGCGCGCCGTCAATGGGGTGGCCGAACTCCATTCGAACCTGGTCAAGACCACCATCCTCAAAGATTTCTATGAGCTTTGGCCGGAGCGCTTCCACAACGTCACCAACGGCGTCACCCCCCGCCGCTTCATCGCGGTGAGCAACCCGCGCCTGGCCAAACTCATCACCGAGACCTGCGGCGACGACCGCTGGCTGCGCGATCTGAGCTGCCTGCGCCAGTTGGAGCCCTATGCTGAAGATGCCGAATTCAGAGCGCGCTGGCGCGTGGTCAAAACCGCGGCCAAACGCGACCTGGCCCGCTGGCTGGAGCAGCACGCCTGGGTCAAGGTGGACCCGCAGAGCCTGTTTGACGTCCAAGCCAAGCGCCTGCACGAGTACAAACGCCAGCATCTGAACCTGCTGCACATCGTCAGCCTCTACCAGCAGATCAAGCAGGACCCCAACCACAGCGTGGTCCCGCGCACCTGCATCTTCGGCGGCAAGGCCGCGCCCGGCTATTACATGGCCAAGCTGATGATCAAATTGATCAACTCGGTCGGTGAGGTGATCAATCACGACCCGCAGGTCAACGGCACCCTGCGCGTCGCCTTCATGCCCAATTTCAGCGTGCAAAACGGCCAGCGGCTCTATCCGGCCGCCGACCTCTCCGAGCAAATCTCACTCGCCGGCAAGGAGGCATCCGGCACCGGCAACATGAAATTCTCGATGAACGGCGCACTCACCATCGGCACCCTGGACGGCGCCAACGTGGAGATCCGCGAGGAAGTGGGGCCGGAGAACTTCTTTCTCTTCGGCATGACGGCCGATGAGGTCGGTCTGCGCCAGTCCGCAGGCTATCATCCCTGGGAGATTTACCAAGGCGACGATGAACTCAAATCAGTCATCGACCTGATCAATTCCGGACTGTTCTCGCATGGCGACCCCACCCTGTTCCGCCCGCTGACCGATCATCTGGTCAACCAGGACCCCTTCATGGTGCTGGCCGACTACCGCGCCTACGTCGACTGCCAGGCGCGGGTCGGCACGGCCTGGGCGGATCAGGGCCACTGGGACCGCATGTCCATTCTGAATGTCGCGCGGATGGGCAAATTCTCATCGGATCGGGCAATCCGCGAATACGCGGAGCACATCTGGCAGGTCGAGGCGAAGCCGGTGGCCTGCTGACCCCCGGCAGACACGACGATTGCTGGAGCTGGCGCGGTTCACCGCTATAGAAAAGTATAAGTTTTAAACCGCGTCTCCACCGAGGCTGGTGAAATCCCCAAGGCCGAACACACCATGAAAATCACGCATTTCGCGCTGGACGCGGTTTAACGCCTGAACCGCGCCAAGCCGCCAAGCCGCCAAGTTCGCCAAGTTCGCCAAGGCGTGTCACCCTTTTTCCTTTGCGTTTCCGGCGTCTCTGCGCGATACTCAGCCGGCTGTCGAATCACCCGCCAACTCAAGGAACACCCATGTTTTCAGCAATACAGCGCTGCCGTCCGGGGCCGCGCCAACCACGCGCGGCGATGGTCGGTCTGTGTTTGATCCTCCTCCTGAATCTGGCCCAGGCCGCGGCCGGGCCGATGGCGCCCGGCGCCGCCGCGGGGGTGACCAATGCCTTGCGCGAGCAGGTGGCCGCCGCGGGCTGGGTGACCGTGCGGGTGGATCTGCGCGCGCCGGGGTCAGCCGCTGGGGCGGGGAGCACCGCGGCGACGGAGGACTTGGAGCAGACGGCGCAGGACCTGCTGTTCACCTTGCCTGCCGGGTCCTATGACGCGGTCGAGCACGCCGCCGGTTCAGCTATCCTGACCCTGCGGGTCGATGCTGCCGGTCTGGATGCACTGCTGGGCACGCCCTGGGCGGCGCGCGTTGCCGCGGCCGGCACCGCGGAGATGCAGCGGCTGGCGGCCGGCCCTAATCACAGCCTGGGCATCAAGACCGACGGCAGTCTTTGGGGCTGGGGCGAAGGCGAATCTTGCGCGGTCGGCGACGGCACCTGCACCGATCGTCTGACGCCGGTCCGGGTCCTGACCGAGGTCGCGGTCGTGACCGCCGGCATTTACTACTCCCTGGCCCTCAAGACCGACGGCAGCCTCTGGGCCTGGGGAAACAACTGGTTCGGTCAGCTCGGCGACGGCACCACCACTGATCGCTCAACCCCGGTCCAGGTCCTGACCGACGTCACGGCCGTATCAGCCGGGAGTTTTCACACTCTGGCCATCAAGACCGACGGCAGCCTCTGGGCCTGGGGGTGGAACGGAACCGGCCAGCTCGGCGACGGCACCACCACCGATCGCTCAACCCCGGTCCAGATCCTGACCGACGTCGCCGCCGTGGCGGCCGGCAAATCCAACGACCAACGAGCCCACACCCTCGCTCTCAAGACCGACGGCAGCCTCTGGGCCTGGGGAAACAACAGGAACGGCCAGCTCGGCGACGGCACCACCACCGATCACTTGACGCCGGTCCAGGTCCTGACCGGCGTCGCGGCCGTAGCGGCCGGCTATTATCACACCCTGGCCCTCAAGACCGACGGCAACCTCTGGGCCTGGGGATTCAACGGGGACGGCCGACTCGGCGACGGCACCACGACCACCCGTCAGTTGACGCCGGTCCAGATCCTGACCGGGGTCGCGGCCGTGGCGGCCGGCTTTCATCACTCCCTCGCCCTTAAGACCGACCGCAGCCTCTGGGCCTGGGGATGGAATGGGTCCGGCCGGCTCGGCGACGGCACCACCACCGATCGCTTAACGCCGGTCCAGGTTCTGACCGGGGTCGTGGCCGTATCAGGCGGTTTTCTTCACACCCTGGCCCGCAAGACCGACGGCAGCCTCTGGGCCTGGGGAGGCAACGAGTATGGCCGGCTCGGCGACGGCACCACGACGGGTCGCTTGAGTCCAGTGCCGGTTGTCGGTTTCGGGGGATCGTCCGCCGCCGCTGCCGACTTCACCGTCACCAACGTCACCCTCAACCCGAGCGCCCCGCTCGTCGGCGGCACCTTCAGCGCCGTGATCACCGTCAAAAATCGGGGCACCGAGACCGGGCACCCAGGCACCCTGCGCGTCTGGCCCAACCAGCGCGAGACCCAAGCCTGCGATGCCCCAGGGGGCCAGGACATCAGCCTGGCGAGCCTGGCAGCGGGCGCTAAGCAGGTCGTGCGGATCCGCCTGCCGGCCGGAAGCGCCGGGTACAACACCCTGCGGGCCTTCGTCGACAACCAGTGTGAAACCGCGGAATACAATGAAACCAACAACCAAGCCGTCAAGGTCTACCGGGTCGTCACCCAGCCGATCGCGGACTTCACGGTCACCGCCATTGACCTGACGCCAAAGCGCCTCACCGCCGGCGAGACCTTCAGCGCCGCCGTGACGGTGCGAAACCGCGGCACCGCGCCTGGCGATGCCGGCACGCTTGCCCTCTGGACCGATCGGCCGGACGTCCCCGCCTGCGGCGCCGCGGGCGACGCCGCGCTGCCCGTCGGCACCCTCGCCGCCGGGGCCAGCCGCATCGTGACGCTGGACGGTCTGCCCGCCGGGGCCGCCGCCGCCAAGTCACTGCGCGCCTTCATCGATCACACCTGCGTCAGCGCGGAGGCCTACGACGGCAACAACCAATGGGTGAAGCCTTACACGGTCTTACCCTGAACCGCCCCGCGGCGGTGACGCGCGCCGGACTGTAGGGGCGACTTCAGTCGCCCTGCACATCGGTGGCACACAGATGCTGTTCTTCATCTGTGAACATCTGTGACATCTGTGGATCATTCCGGATGATCGATGTTGCCGGCATGGCGCTCCCCGCCGCCGCTGGAGCTTAGCAGTTCCAAATTTGGGTAGCCCCAGCCGGCGACATGTCGGCGGCGAGGCCGATGGTGGATGCGCTACGCTTGTCCACCCAAAACCTGCTCCGCTGTAGGGTGGATAAGGCGCGCCGCTCGGTGTCAGGACCCCGGCACGGAGGTCGCGCGCGCCGCATCCACCTTAGGGCAGCGCGATGTCGCCCAAAATCACTATATACGTGGACAAGACCAGCTTCATCCGGCAGTTGACCGACGAAGGGACGCATGAGGTCCTGTCACGTCCACGCCGCTTCGGCAAGTCGCCAAGCACACCAAGAAGAGCGCAATTCTGCGGTGACCCCAGTCACCCCGCGAGCGCCTCCGGTTTCGATATCGCCTTGAAGAACCTTGGCGTCTTTGCGTGAGACATTCCGGGTCTGAGCCAAGCCGGTGCGGCGGCGATTGAACCTGACGACGGGTCCATGCTACCGTCCAGCTGAACCCCCTCAACCATTCCCGTGAAAAGGAAATCCACATGTTTTTCGAACTGTTCCAACGCCATCCGGGGCCGCGCGGCGCTTGTTGCCTGGTGTTTGATACTGGTCCTGAGTCTGGCCCTGGGCCAGGCCGCGGCCGGGCTGACGGCGCACGGCGACGCGGTGGCAATCAACCCCGCTGCCCTGCGCGCGCAGGTGGCTGCCGCGGGCTGGGTGACCGTGCGGGTGGACCTGCGCGCGCCGGCGGTCGCAGTGGCGGCGGACGACTTGGAGCAGACGGTCCAGGACCTGCTGTTCGCGTTGCCGGCCGGGTCCTATGACGGGGTCGAGCGCGCCGCCGGTTCAGACAGCCTGACGCTGGGGGTTGATGCCGCCGGGCTGGATGCGCTGCTGGGCTCGCACTGGGCGGCTGCGTTGACCGCGGGCGGCACTCCGGAGATGCAGCGGCTGGCCGTCGGCTGGGCTCACAGCCTGGCCATCAAGACCGACGGCAGCCTCGGGGCCTGGGGATGGAACGGCCACGGCCAGCTCGGCGACGGCACCACCACCGATCGCTCAACGCCGGTCCAGGTTCTGGCCGGGGTCGCGGCCGTGGCAGCCGGCTATTATCACACCCTGGCCATCAAGACCGACGGCAGCCTCTGGGCCTGGGGAGATAACTTCTCGGGTCAGCTCGGTGACGGCAACCAGTACACTGCTCGCTTGACCCCGATCCAAGTCATGTCCGGGGTCGCGGCCGTAGCCGCCGGCACGGGCCACAGCCTGGCCCTCAAGACCGACGGCAGCCTTTGGGCTTGGGGAAGCAACGGGTTCGGTCAGATCGGCGACGGCACCACCATCCATCGCTTAACGCCGGTTCAGGTCCTGACCGGGGTCGCGGCGGTGTCCGCTGGCAGTTATCACACCCTGGCCCTCAAGACCGACGGCAGCCTCTGGGCCTGGGGCGCCAACTGGTCCCACCAGCTCGGCGACGGCACCGGGATCACTCGGTTGACGCCGGTCCAGGTACTGACCGGGGTCGCGGCCATGTCAACCGGGTATCGTCACTCCCTGGCCCTCAAAACCGACGGCAGCCTCTGGGCCTGGGGAAATAACGACGACGGCCAACTCGGCGACGGCACCACTATCCTCCATCGCTCAACGCCGGTCCAGGTCCTGACCGGGGTCGCGGCCGTGGCAGCCGGCACGTTTCACACCCTGGCCCGCAAGACCGACGGCAGCCTCTGGGCCTGGGGTAACAACGGGTGGGGCCAGCTCGGCGACGGCACCACCACGCGTCGCTTGAGTCCCGTGCCGGTTGCGGGGGATCGTCCGTCTCCAACGCCGACTTCGCCGTCACCAACGTCACCCTGACTCCGAGCGCCCCGCTCGTCGGGGGCACCTTCAGCGCCGTGATCACCGTCAAAAATCGGGGCACCCAAGGCGGGACCCCAGGGACCCTGCGCGTTTGGGCCAACCAGCGCGCGACCCAAGATTGCGCGGCCCCAGGGGACGCTGACATCCGCCTGACGAGCCTGCCGGCGGGCGCCAAACAGACGGTCCGGATCCGCCTGCCGGCCGGAAGCGCCGGGTACAACACCCTCTGGGCCTTCGTCGACAACCAGTGTGAAACCGCGGAATACAATGAAACCAACAACCAAGCCGTCAAGGTCTACCGGGTCGTCACCCAGCCGATCGCGGACTTCACGGTCACCGCCATTGACCTGACGCCAAAGCGCCTCACCGCCGGCGAGACCTTCAGCGCCGCCGTGACGGTGCGAAACCGCGGCACCGCGCCTGGCGATGCCGGCACGCTTGCCCTCTGGACCGATCGGCCGGACGTCCCCGCCTGCGGCGCCGCGGGCGACGCCGCGCTGCCCGTCGGCACCCTCGCCGCCGGGGCCAGCCGCATCGTGACGCTGGACGGTCTGCCCGCCGGGGCCGCCGCCGCCAAGTCACTGCGCGCCTTCATCGATCACACCTGCGTCAGCGCGGAGGCCTACGACGGCAACAACCAATGGGTGAAGCCTTACACGGTCTTACCCTGAACCGCCCCGCGGCGGTGACGCGCGCCATGCACTTCAACCGAGTCCCGTCGATCGGGTCAGGCGCGCAAGGTCAGGCCCCAGCAAGCGACACAGACGGGTAATGCGCGCCGTCACCCGACATCCCGGCGAGGAACGTCGGGTTAGGTTGCGCTCTGCCGACCTGCACGGACGTCTCTTGCAGGTCCGTGCTCGCTGCGAGGTACCATCCATGGCGATTGATTCCGGCATCCTGCCCGAATGACGGTGCAACTTAAGTTGGAACGGGGTACTCGGTCGGCCACGCCGGTCAGGCGCCCTTGACTTTATTCCAGGTGTAAACCGAGGTCACGGCATAGTTCCACACCGCCCCGACGATGATCCCGGCGATGGCCGAGAACACCCAGGCGGTCTCACCAACCAGTTTCGTCTCGAAGGCGTAGGTGGCAATGCCGACGTTGGCGACCGCCCCCAGCGAGCAGGCGAGGGTGAATGACAGCCAGCCGCGCAGCATCCCCCAGCCGCGCAATTGCCGGTCGCGGTAGGTCACGGCATTGTTCACGAAGAAGTTGAAGGTCATGGCGATGACGGCCGCGGCGGTCTGACCCGTCGCGAAACCGTATCCACCCAGGTCATAGACCAGCCACAGGACCAGCAGATGAACAAAGACACCGGCGCCGCCGACCAGCGCAAAGGGGATGAAGCGGATCGGGATATAGCGTCCCAGCCGCTTGTCCAGCAGCATCATCAGGTAGTCCCAGACCGCGGCGCTGTCGAGCTTGCTCTCACCGGCCTGCCGGATGCGGAACTCGTAGGGAATTTCGATGTAGCGCAGGGGCTTGGTACTGGACGCAAAGATATCCAGCAGGATCTTGAAGCCGATTCCCGAAAGATCGGCGACCGCCCCTTCCAGGACCTCCCGTTTGAGCAGAAAGAAGCCGCTCATCGGGTCCTTGACCCCCGCCTTGAGCACCAACCGGGACAGCCGGGTCGCGAACTGGCTGGCGAACTGACGCTCCTCGCCCCATTCACCCAGACTGCCCCCGGCCACGTAGCGGCTGCCGACCGCGAGGTCGTAGCCGTCGTCTTTGACCGCCCGCAGCATGGCGGGCAGGATGCGTTCGTCGTGCTGGAGGTCCGCGTCCATCACCGCGAGAAAGGGCGCGGCGGAGGCCAGCATGCCCTCGACACACGCGGTGGAGAGCCCCCGTCGGCCGATGCGATGAATGATCCGCACCCGCGGATCGCGCTGGGCGATCGACCGCACCAGGGCGGCCGTGCCGTCCGGTGAGTCATCGTCGACGAAGATGACCTCCCAGCGGATCGCCTGCAGTGTTTCCGCAAGCCGGTTCACCAGTTCCTGGATATTCTCCCGCTCGTTGAAGGTCGGGACGACGACTGACAGTTCGGGGGACGGAGTCAAGATCACCTCAAGAAAAAAGGGGGATTGCCGGGCTTTGATCGTCGCTCCGGCCGGCCGGGGGAGTAGGATAGCGCGCGGTGTTTTCCACCTCGCCACGCTGCGCCATGCCAGACTGTCCGCCCGCCGCAAACGTCAACGCCATCGCTTCGGCGCCAGTCCAGGAGGATGTCTTGCGCTGGTCTCAAATCGACCGGACGCAATCGACGGCCTTGTTCGCCCGATTCCCGATCGAGGTCCACGAAGGTGGGGACGCGACCCCGATCCCCGGCAGCTACTGGGGCGAATCCGAGGCCGGCCTGGTCGGCAACCGATTGTATCTGCGCGCGGACACGCCGCTGCACTCGGCACTGCACGAGGCTTGCCACTGCATCTGCATGGATGCGGCGCGCCGGGCGGACTTGCACACCGATGCGGGCGGTGATTACGCTGAGGAGGACGCCGTATGCTATCTGCAAATCCTCCTCGCGGATTGGATCCCCGGCTGCGGACGGGTGCGTATGTTCGCCGATATGGACGCCTGGGGCTACACCTTCCGGCTCGGGTCCGCCCGTGCCTGGTTCGAACAGGACGCGCGGGACGCCCGTGACTGGCTGGTGCGCCATGGTCTGATCGACGCCCGGGAGCAGCCGACCTGGCTCCTGCGCGGTTAACCCGCGGGACCCTATACTCTCATTATCGGGCGTCCGATCACCGCGGGCGCCCATTGACCGCGGAGTCACTCCCCATGCACATCGCCTGCCGTCGTCACTGTAGCGCACTCGTCGGGATGATCGCTGCCGCGATCCCCGCCGTGACCCTGGCCTGGACCGGCTACGGACCTCCGGTCTACGGGCCACCCGGTTATGGTGCACCCCCTTACCCCGGTACGCCTCCTAACCCGTTCCCGGAGCGGGCTGGTGCCTGGACAGCCCCTGGAACGCCAGGTCTCCCCGCACCAACCGGCAGCACCCCCGCCCCCGCCGAGCCGAACACGGGTGTGCCGCGCCAGCCGCCCGTGACCTTCCCCGCGCCGAATCGGGCCACGGTAACCCGCGGACTGCGCATCATGCGCGAGGCAACCGCGGATGCCTATCTGGTGCACATCGGCATCGGCAACGCGAAGCCCGAAGCCGTTCGGCTCAACCTGGCGGGCCGCAACCTGATCATCGCCCTGCATACCGACGCCCACACGCTCCAGGAAGAAGGCATGGCTGACGGGCGCGGGTATCGGCGCAGTTACAGCGTCACGCAGGGGTCCATGAGCCGGCGCCTGGCGCTCCCCCCCGATGCGGATGCCGCACGCATGACCCGGAGCGTCGCTGACGGGACCATTCTGCTCCGCATTCCCCGGCGCGCCATCGCCGGATTCCAGCGCGGTTGGCGTTAGGCAGCACGCTGATGCCCAGCTGCCCGCGGGTCCGGTTACAGTCACTCGGCTGCCGACTCAACGAAGCCGAACTGGAAGCCTGGGCCGACACCCTGCGCGCGCGCGGATTCGCGCTCGCGGGGGACGATGAGCCGACGGATCTGATCATCATCAACACCTGCGCCGTAACCCAGGAGGCGACCCGCAAATCCCGCCAACTGGTGCGCCGCGCGCACCGCGCCAACCCGGCCGCCCGCCTGGTGGTGAGCGGCTGCCTGGCATCCCTGGAAGCGCAGTCCCTGGCCGGGGAGGCGGGCGTCGACCTGCTGGTGGACAACCAGTCGAAAGACCGGCTGGTGGAGATCGCTGCCGCCGTTCTGGGATTGCCGGTCCTGCCGCCTGCCCGCGGCAGCGCGACCGGTGAGACGGCCAATGCCTGGTCCGACCGCGGCCGTCAGCGCGCCTTCATCAAGGTCCAAGACGGCTGCCGCTATGCCTGCACCTTCTGCGTGACCACCCAAGCACGGGGTGAGGAACGCAGCCGCCCCGTGCCGGAGATCATCGCGGCAGTGCGGCGGGCGGAGGCGAGCGGGGTGCGGGAGGTGCTGCTCACCGGGGTCCACTTGGGCGGATACGGAGGCGAGATCGGGTCGAACTTGAGCGACCTGCTGCGCGCGGTGCTCGACCAGACGAGCATCCCGCGCATCCGTCTGGGATCCCTGGAACCCTGGGACCTACCGGACGATTTTTGGGACCTGTTCGCCAACCCGCGGCTGTTGCCCCATCTCCACCTGCCGATGCAAAGCGGCGCCGACGCGGTCCTGCGGCGCATGGCCAGACGCTGCAAAACCGGCGAGTTCGACCGCCTGGCCGCACGCGGCCGCACCGCGGTACCCGGACTCAACCTCACCACCGATATCATCGCCGGCTTCCCGGGGGAGACCGAGGCCGAGTGGCAAGAGACCCTGGCATTCGTCGCGGCCATGGCGTTCGGTCAGGTCCATGGCTTTGCCTACTCGCCGCGAGCCGGAACCCGCGCCGCCACGCTGCCGGACCAAGTGGATGTCGACACCAAGCGGCGGCGTTGTCGTGAACTCAAGTATCTCGCCGATGGACTGCGGCACCGGCTGCTGCTGTCACAGGTTGGACTGACCAGCCAGGTCTTACGCGAGGGGCCGTCCCGCCTGGGGCACCCTGGGGACCTCTTCGGTTACACCCCGAATTATCTCCCGATCTTGGTGGACCCCCATCCGGATGCCGCGGCACTCGGTGACGTGATGCAGGTACTGATTCGCGGAGTCGAAGCGGACGGCACGGCGCTACGCGGCGGCCTAGCCAACTGCGCAACCGTGCGCAATGGGGCGGTGGCGAGTGTCAATAACGCCTCGGAAATCGGCTAAACAACAAGGTATCGCGGCCCGCGTTGCCGCCCACGAACACCACGTCGGCCTGGTTCTGCTCGCCATGGGCTTTGTGCTCCGTGCCCGCCGGTATGATCGAGGCGCTCAAGGGCCTTGATCATCATCCCGCCCGGCCCGCGCCCTCGGGGGCCGGGCGTCCCGCCCCCCAGACGGGCCAGACGCCCGTCCCTCAAGGCCCCTGATGGACTTGCCAATTAGCACGGCGCCTGTGGCGCGCGCTCACTTTCTAGGCGGCTTGTTAGGCTGCCTTTGTTGTCAATATGCTCTTGTCCAATTCAAGAGTGTACGACAAGATAGTATTGATGTTAAACTTCGTCGATGCCTTAAGTATCTCTATTCCAGTGATTTTTCCGTCTTCTGTCGTATCGAGATTGACTCCTTCAGCAATTTCGATAACCCCGTCCGGTTCCTGGTCGCCAAGACTTAAATACAAAGCATCTACTTCATCGTCGTAGTGAACTTTCACTTTGTAGCTCTCTTCTTCAGTGGGTAGTTTGTGACTACTGTAACAACTTCATCTTCAAGGACTGCGACAATTTTCAGTGGATTTTGGTGACAGTTTACTGAATAACCTTATTTGTCGTTGCTATCCCGTTTCTTGGGTCCTCGCTTCTGAGGTTTCAGTACGGTGCCTGTCATTTTTTCAAGCACTTCCATCCATTCTTCGCTGCCCAGTGGTCGCCCCGTTGTTTCCGATTGCCGCAGACTCTTGAATTCCGTTCCATCTGCGGTACCTTGACCAAGGAGGGCGGCAAAGTCCCCATACCATTCGAGAATCGGGGCAACCTTTGCCAGTTTATCGTCCTTGCCCGAAAAGTGGGCGGCAACACTCGACCACCGCCAGTCTTGTGCCTGTTGCACAAGCTTGGCTCGCACGGGATTGAGAGAAACCTAACGTACCGCATAGAAAAGATGTGCTTCGTCCATCACCACCGATCCAAAGCGCCCCTGCCACAAATGACCTGTCGCTCTCAAGCGTGCATTGATATAGCCGGTATAGCGCCGATGCGCATCGGCAAAGGTCTCGCGCAGGCCGTCTATACCGGAGGGCAGGCCTTGGTCATCAACCCGGCCACCGCGCGATCGGCACGGTCGTCGGTCAGCACAGCGGACCCTACAGGTCACGGTGTTACCGTAGGGTCCGCTGTGCGGACCGTCCGCGGCCGGACGGAACGATGATCAAAGCCGGAGGGCACTGCGATGAGGTGGACATGATTGGGCATGAGACAGTCGCACCAGATTTCGGTTTTGGCGTTCAGCGCCGCCTCGCTTAGAAGATCAAGGTACAACGCTTAATGCCCTTCTTCAAAAAAGACTCGACTGCGCCGGTTTCCACGTTGGGCAACATGGTGGGGTAGGCCGGGGATAACGATCCGAGGTAAGCGTGCCATGCCAAGCGACTAATATATTTAATGTATTTAGTAAACTGTCACCGTAATTCTACAGTACGGCGAGTTACAAATAATCTACGAAGTCTTTCACTCCGCGAGCACTGAACTCTTTTTCAGAGATAAATTCACAGACTTTGCTATCATCTTCTATTTCTTCAAGGACATCTCCTACGCTATAAGAACTCATCCCTCTGACTTTCGAGTCTTGCCATTTTATCTGTATTTCAGTGTCTTTGCTTAGTTCATCTTTTGTTGGGCAATAATGATTTGTAAATATCGAATTAAACAACCCCGTTCTTTTACCTGACTTTCACTGCAATATGCTGATTGCCGTCAACGAACCTACGGCCCTGCGGCAGGGGATTCTGGGAGAAACTTTGGTCGAAGAGTAAGCCGGGTTCTCACCGCTGGTTAGACAGACGTTGGTGCTCTCTGTTGCCGCCTGGTTTCCCGGCGGTGCCACACTATCTCTGCCATACAGCGATTCGTTCCCAGCTCCTCGCAGAACCGGACTTGGAGTGTTACACCATCCGAAATTACGGTGACAGTTTACTAAATACAATAATTTCGGGTTGCGTTCAACGCCCATCCGCATTCAGTGTATTTAGTAAACTGTCACCGTAACCGCATGTGCGCAACACGATTGTGCGTTTCGATCACGTCACAGGCGGGCACGACCGCGAACGCCGCGGACCCGCCGCCGCGATTGTCGCGGCCCTTTTTTCGGCACTCGCACTGTTCGCCATCCCCATGCCCAGCCACGCCACAGAAGAGCCCGAATACCAGATCGTCCGTAAGCTCGACGGGATCGAGGTCCGCGAGTACGCCGCCAACACGGTCGCCGAGGTTATAGTGGCCGGCCCGGCCGGCCGTTCCCGTGAAACTGGAGATGACGGCACCCGTTACGCAGACCGCCGCGCTTGGCGGCTTTCTGGTGCAATTCGTGTTGCCCAAAGACGTGACCCTGACCTGCGCACCCGAGCCCCTGGACGCACGGATCAAGTTGCGCGAGGTGCCGCCTAGTCGCGTGGCGATCGTCCGCTATTCGGGTTTCTGGTCGGAGTCCAACGGGCGGGCGGCTTACCCTTACCCGACGGGGACTTTCACCCCGCAAGAGACGTCGAGCTTTGCTCGGCGCGATAACGTGCAGCCTAGAACGGTGCGCGCCCCTGAAGACGCTGAGAATTAGCGCGACGCCTGTGGCGCGCGCTCGCTTTCAAGGCGAAAGTTAGGCTACTTTTCATGGCCGCTGAAACTTCCCCGGAACTGGCAGGTGGCGCTATTATTGGGCCTTAGTGTTGGGCATATGCGCATCACGAAAAGCTTTCAAAACTGCATTCATGCGGGTCTGATACCCGGCACCTTGAGCCTTGAACCAAGCCAAAACATCATCATCAATGCGAAGTGCGATCTGAGTCTTGCGCGACGGAACTGGTAGTCCTTTGTGAGCTATCGCGTTGGCCCAGTCTTCAGGCGAAGTAGCTGGAGCAGCTTCTGTAACGATTACCTCTGGATCGGGCAAGGCTCGAAGCTTCTGCCAATCAGTATTACCTTTAGCGCCCTTTTCGGTAGCGCTGCGACCAAGCTTTTTGTTCATGACCTACTGCCTTGCGAGATGAAATCAGATGCGGTTCGTCTCCCGCTTTGCCTCGCGGGGTCCAAACGACAAAAAGGGCCACATCGTAAATCACACCGATGCTCTGAAATCGGCATTCGTTGTACGCATCCCTAACATCTTCGCGAGTCAAGAGGTCGCCGTCAAAGAACGGCCCTAAATCGGCGAAATCGACTCCATGTTGATCGAGATTGATCTGCCGCTTAGATTCATCCCAGGTGATCATGCATCATAGTGTAGATGCACTTGTATATGAGCGCAACATTTCGTAAGTAAATGTTTTCACAGCCTCCGCCGTAGGAACGCCGGTTACCCGGCGCAATCCCGGACGTACAGTTTCCCCGCATCCGGTTCCTCGATTGTACTCACTTATCAAGCGGACCTTCACAGGTACCCGTTACAAGGCCGAGTTGCTATTTCCCGCCAGTGAGGTTGGCTCGTGTGCTCCGATCCTGCATGTCCGGCACGAGTTTCCTTTGAGGGCTGCGTACTTCCGTCGGGTCCTTCGCCATGTGGCTGGCTTTCCCAACCTCCGACTACTATGCCCGATAAGACCCCTCGTGAGCATACGGCTGTCGTCAGCCTGCCTAGATGCTCCCTGCACGATGACTCCACCCGTGCCCACGCCGTTTCCGGACTCATCACCCTCCCGTGTCCCAACACTGACGGCTTCGCCATCTTACTTCATCCAGGAGCCTACGGGGCTTCCCGAGTTCTCGAACATCTCTCTTCTTGCATGCAACGGCCTGAGGACTCCGGCGGACATCCACGCTCGCGCGATGGACCGAGCGCTTCATATTGCCTTCCAGTACGTGAAAACCTTTCATGCCTACGCATCGACGCGTCCGTTACCGGCTACGCCGCAAGGCTCGGTACTGGGCTCGCGTCTCACGATGACCCAGGCGGGACTTTCACCCGCTAGAACACGCGGCCTTGCCAGGCCGCACTGGCCCCTTTTTCCCTGCCTTTTTCCCTTTTTCCGAAATTGAGCCTGGCCCAATTTCCCCATTTCCCTTTCCCCCCGGATACCCGCGCCTATTGTCGGCCCACTTTGGCTCGGATATCTTCATATTTGTGCAAAAGAATTTCCGCGTATGCCAGATCGTTAGAAATGTCCGAGCGCTCATCCTCGTCAAGAGAGGTCTTGAGAGCTTCGGATTCGTACTTTGCTACAAGCGACCGAAGAGCCTCGACTAAGCAGCTCACTTCTTGCCATTCCATCTTGTTCCCCTCATTCTGTTACCCATCGACCACGGTGCGCAATGGCCTCTTCGATCGGCAGTCTTTCGATTTTCAGAAACGTCTGCATCTGCGCGATATACTCGGTGAGAAGCATATCTTCTGCGGGCCGTATTGTGTAGTGTGTAATCCCGGTTTTCGGGTCATTGGTATCACGGGTAACAACCAACTTAGGCGGAACCACTGTGCCGGCCTTAATCCACCACCAATTGGCTTCGGGTCTTGGGGCGGTAAAGGTCGAGATACCACCCGACAACCCCTTCACTTTGGTTAGACCGGTTTCGCTGGCCTTGTATTTGACTACGTCCTTGTCACGGACATTGTCGAACCGAGGTGTTGTGGCGTTTCCGCTGCGATACAAATCGATATCAAGCTTCATCGATGCTTCAATTCGCAATAGGTACTTATCGTCCGGCATTCGGACCTCCGTTAAGAATTGCGCCGTCAACGCCGAGAACGGCTTCGCCTAACGTGCAGCCTAAAGCGGCGCGCCACTGATGACCTTGCGAGTTAGCACGACGCTCGTGGCGCGCGCTCGCTTTTAAGGCGAAGGTTAGGCTTCTTGTTTCCGGGGCACAAGTCAAGACCTGACCCCATCCGCACTTGACCCCATCCCCTACAAAGCGAGACCTGACCCCATCCCCTAAAGGTTAGGCTTTTCTTCATGGCGGCTCAAATCAAGTAAACTGTCCCCGGAATTCAGTGGCTTCCTGGAGCGCGGCGGGGCGGCTGGTGACGACCAGCGGGCAGTCGCGGTAGGCGCGGGCGACGCATTCGATGATCTCGACCAGGGTGCGGCGCCGGCCTTGGTCGGGGGCCTCGTCGAGCCCGTCGAGCAGGATCATGGCGTCACCGGCGTTCAGCAGTCGGAGGAAGTCGTCCGCGCCGAGCCCCAAGTTGTGGCCGCGGGCGTCGTCGGCCAGGAATTCGATCAGCCACTCGGCAGTCCGCGCGCGGGGAGGGCCGCGGCGGCGCTCCTGTTGGCCGGCGATGAAGTCGAGCCAGTCGGTGATGCGCACCAGCAGCGGTAGGCGCGCCCGCTCCAGACCCAGATGCCGGGCGGCGGCGTCCGGACCCGGCGCGCGCCCCAGCCGGTCCGCGGCCAGACAGT
>Ga0247838_1000575_pt1 | contig 57315 bp, 49 predicted proteins | sample LaCruzMarch2015__5_FD_189097 | JGI IMG/M metagenome (GOLD analysis project Ga0247838, IMG submission 189097) | Freshwater microbial communities from meromictic Lake La Cruz, Castile-La Mancha, Spain - LaCruzMarch2015_15m | ecosystem: Environmental > Aquatic > Freshwater > Lake | place: Spain...
TCGTCGCCGCCTACAACGACACCCCCAGAAAATGCCTTGCCTTCCGAACCCCCACCGAGGTCTTCTCAGACATCATCAACCGTGTTGCACTTCAACCGTCACCGGGGCCCTTGCGCGAGTAAGATAAATCGGGACAGTTCGCTCTTGTCTGTTGCCTTGTTACACAAGGTGCGGCGACATCATCAACTCGAGCGCATGACGTGCTGACAACTTCCCGCTGAGGCGGGGTAGAGCAGCGATGCGCAAATCCCAATCCCATATCACCACTGATCTGTTCGGCGACGCACTTGCGGACGAGCAGCAGGCTGCCGCTACTATGCAGCCTTCCGAGGCGAAGAGGCAGGTCGCAGCGCAGAAAAGGCCGTCAGAGCAACGGTGACGCTGAAGAGCGAAGGCTTTCTGTCCGACAGGTACGTGGCCGCACGCTACCGTGTTTCGCGCGCCACTGTGGGGCGTTGGACCACTGCCTATCCCGAGTTTCCCAAGCCACATCCCGTGACGCCAGGCACCACCCGATGGCGTCTGTCCGAGCTACTGACCTTTGGCGATGCAATGGCCCAGCTCACGGCGCGGCGCGCGGCGTCGACCGGCTAACCGACTTTGCCACCCGCACGGACAAGTTGCAGATCGATGCAGCGGCGTTCGGCGGTGGGCTGGTGGCGGGTGGGTCGGTAGACCTGGCCCATGCCGGCAGCGCCGGCGCCGCGAGCCATGGCCCGGGCGGCTACTTCATCTTCGACAATTCCGGCGCCGACAAGGGCACGCTCTACTGGGACGCCAATGGCGGATCGGGCAGCGACGCCATTGCGATTGCCATGCTGTCGACCGGCATCATTGCCGGCAGGTGACTTCCTGCTCGTCTAGACTGCAGGTCCGGGACAAAGCGAAGCTCTGCGGATCGTGGGCGGAGCCGGGGCGCTACGCTCCGGCTCCGTCGATTCATTGAGTTGCGCGTTCCGCCGCGATCACCAGACGAAGGGTGCGTCGCTGGCGGGGGGAAAGGTCGAGGCTGATCTGGCCGTCCGTCACTTCCACCTCGGAGCCGGACGGCTCGAGGTCGAGCGCGTCCATGGGGCGTGCCTGTGTGATGATGAAGCCGGGGATGGCGAACTTCACCGCATTGGCCGAGCTGGCGGTGTTCACGAGGTCAAGGCGGACGGCGTCACCGGAGCGGGCGGGGCGCAGCCGGATTTCGACCGGAGCATCGGAGGCGACATCCAGCAGCGGTGCCGGGGCCTTGAGGTCGGCATCATAGGCGCGAACGACGACCGGCGGGGTGCAGGACTGCGCCGCAAAGGCGATGGCTCCGGCTTGGTCGTAGGCCGCCTGCGGGAGCAGGTGGAACCGGGCCGTGATGCGGCCGCTCTGGCTGGCGGCGAAGTTGACGTTCCAGTGGTTGTTCACCAGTTGGAACGCCAGTTCGGGTCCGTCGAGCCGCCGGCCGCCGGCCTCTTCGGTCTGGAGGCCGAAGGGCTGCACCAGCGGTGCGTCCGGCGAGGCGACGACGAGGGCCATGTCGGAGGTGGCAAGTGCCGCGAAGCGCTGTACCGAGGCCCAGGTCAGGCAGCCGCGGTCGAGCTGCTGGGTCGCCGCATCGACGGTGTGATCGCCGATATCGAGCTTCACCTCGGCCCGGTCGCCGGTGGCGGCGAAGATCATGTAGAAGGCCTCGGTGGTCTCGATCCGCTGCTTTTCGAGCGCAATGGTCGCCTCGATGCCCGGGCCGTCGAAGGGCAGGCGATAGGTGACGCGCGCGGTCTCGCCATGCGGCCAGGCCAGGTCGACGTCGATCTCGGCGCCCATCAGCGTCGCACGGCCGGCGCTGACCCCGGTCACCGTCCCGGTGACCCGGTTGAACGCGGTCTTCGGGTTGGGCCAGACCAGCGACTCGAGCTTTGACCAATCCGCCGCGTCGACGTCATAGGCAAAGAGCGCGTTGCGGCGCTGGCTTTCATCCACCAGCGTCTCGTGCACCACCAGGCCCGATTGCAGGGCTGAGGGCGAGACGTCTTTGCCGGAGGCCTTGTCGATCAGGGCGGCGATGGTGCCATCGGCAGGATTGACGCTCAGGCGCCAGCGGGCGGTTTCGATCCAGTTTTCGCCGCCCTGCGCGAGAGCCGAACTATCGACCTTGGTGGGGCGCACCACGGCCTGGCCCCAGGCGGGCAGATCGACGGCGATGACGTGATCGAGCGAGTGGCCAAAGCCGAAGCGCTCGACATCCATGCCCGGCAGGAAGCGGTCGCAGACATAGGAGTTGAGGATCGTCGCTGGGGCGGCCCCGCCGAGGTCGTGCGTCAGCGGCCAGTGAACGCGCCGCGGGGCGCCGGTGGGGTTGAATACGTAGTAGGCCTGCGCCTCGATGGGCACCTTGGGCGCGGTGTTGCGGCGGAACTGGATGTCCCCTTCCACCTTCTGCCCGGTGACTGAACGGGCATGCGAGCGGGCCGCGGTGGTCAGCGCCTCGAGGGCGGTTGCGAACCCCTGTTGAGCGCGCTCCGTCTTCCACGACCACTGGAAGCGGGTGAACGGCGACTGCGACAGGTCGGTGGAGCAGTAGGCGCCCCAGGTGTGCTCGTCGTAGAGGGTGATGTCCTGCACGGCCTGATCCAGTGCCTCGGTGTCGGCACCGGGGTGCAGCGCATTGAGCATGTCGGCGACCGGGATCAGCCGTTCGCCGCTGCGGGCGATGGCGGTTTCGTGGGCTGTCGAGGCGACGCCGTCGGCCCAGTAGTCGGGCCAGTCGCCGGTCAGGGTCGGCGGGGCGGGACCGTCGACCGTGCTGACCTGCAGCTTGTCGAAGGCCTGGTCGAGGGTGGCGATTTCCAGCCTGGGGTGGCGGCCTTCGGCATTCCACCGTTCGACGAAGTCGGGCAGTTCTTCGGTCGGGAAGCCGTTGTCGGGCGAGGCCGCGTTGGTGACCTGCGCCAGCACGGTGGAGTACGGGTAGACCCCCACCTGCTCCACCCGCGCCAGCACGCGGTCCACATCCCGCTGCGATTTGTCCAGGTCACCCTGGCTGAAGTGCCAGGTCAGCGTGCCGTAGGTGTAGTGCCAGGCGTGCAGTGTCGGCAGCTGCCGGCCAGACGGCGTTTCCCAGTTGAAGTAGTGCGGCGCCAGCAGGTCCGACATGCCCCGGTAGGGGTTGGAAGCCACCGCCAGCCGTTCGACCCCGGCGTCGAGCAGCAGGTCGGTCCAGTGCCAGGCCAGCCCGTTGACGTCGCACTGCCAGGCGGTCCGCGCCTCGATCCCATAGTCCGCCCGCAGGGCGCGCAACTGATCGAGGGAGCGTTCGGCCAGCGCCGGTGAAATCAGCGGCGTCCAGTGCATCGGCATGGCGCCGACCCCGATCAGCCCGGCGCGGTGCAGCGCCATGAAGCGATCGACCTGCCCCGGCTTGGCGGCGCGCAACCAGCGCAGCGTCGTCTCGGTCACCTCGCAGGTCCAGCGGAACCGCGACGCTGTCCCCCGCCCCGCTTCGCGCTCGCAGACCTCGATCGCCTTGTCGATGATGCGGCGCTGCTGACGGAACAGCGACTCTGCATGGTCGGTGTAGCCGAAGTCGGTGTGGGTGTGGTTGACAAGACACAGGGTATCGACGGCCATCAAAATCCTCCGCAATGGCGCTGGAATTCGAGCCGGATCACCGAGGGTGCCGGCCCACTAAAGCCTTTCAGCCGGTTCAGTCTCCCGGTGCGAACGCAACACCATCACCCGCGCCTGTCGCCCACAGGCGCCGCGGCCTCGCGGATGAAGTATTCCGGGTGGCGGTCGCGGATGACGTCGAGCTCGTGCATCACCGAGGTGAGGTGCACCGTGATGGTCCGGTCGGCGCCCTCCGCGTCGCGCGCCTTCAGCCGGTCGAGGATTTCCTCGTGCTCGCACACGATGAAGAACATGTGCTCCTGCGACAGCAGCGACATGCGCCGGATGCGGTCCATGTGGAACTTTGCCTCACGTACGTCATCCCAGATCGACTCGAAACCCGCCGCCTTGGCGATGAGCGCGTGGAAGCGCTCGTCGGATTCGAGGAAGCTCTGGTCGTCGGCGAGGTTGGCGAAGGTGGTCTGCAGGGCCACTTCGCGCGTCATGAGCGCCGCGATTTCCGGCGTCAGCTTTTCCGCCGCGAGGCGGGCAAGCGGCCGCTCCAGCGCCTCGCGGATGAAGCGCGATCGGGCGATGCGATCGTGGCTGAGCGGCGAGACCACAGTGCCGCGCTGCGGCAGGATGTCGACGAGGCCGCGCCGGGCCAGCCGGGCCAGCGCCTCGCGCACCGGGGTGCGGCTGACGCCGAACTCGGCGGCAAGCCGTGCCTCCGACAGTTCCTCGAACGGCGGTAGTTCCATGTCGAGGATGCGCTCCATCAGCACATCGTGCACCTGCGCGGCGATCGAGCTTTCCCGCCCGTCGTCGGAATGTGCGTTTCTCGAGCCCCGCTGAACGAAGGTGCTCATTTGGACCCAAGCTGCAGACCGGCCATGAAATATTTCCTCAGCGCCACGAACAAAAGCACGGTGGGAATACTCGAAATCAGCGTGGCCGTAATCACCACGTTGGGGCCCAGCGTGGAATAGGTGCCCTGCAGCGATTGCAGCGCCACCATGATGGAGCGGACATCGATGCCGTTGGCGAGGATCGAGCTGAACAGCAGGTCGTTCCAGATGAAGGTGAACTGCAGCAGGTAGAGCGCGATCAGCGGGCCGGTGGCGTTGGGCAGGATCATCGAGGTGAACACCCGCCACTCCGACGCCCCCTCGATGCGCGCCGCCTCGTCCACTTCCCTGGTGATGCCAGAGAAGGCGTTGCGCAGCACCAGCAGCGGGAAGGGGATACAGAGCGCCACATAGACCAGCAGCATGCCCCCCCAGCTGTTGATGATGCCGACGCGCTGATAGCCGAACAGCAGCGGCACCAGGTACATCTGGAACGGGAACAGCGTGCCGGTGAAGATCAGCATGAACCAGCCATTGGCGCCGATCAGGTTGAGCCGCGTCATGCCATAGGCCGCGGCCGCCGCGATGCCGACGGCGATAGCCGCGCCGATCACGGCGTAGCTGAACGAGTTCAGCGACGCCTGCCCCATGTTCGCGATTGTCCAGGCCTGCACGACGTTGTCGACGATGGGCGCCAGCGAATCGGGCAACTCGAGCACGCCCTTGCGTGCATATTCCTGCGAGGTCTTGAAGATGGTGACGAACAGGTAATAGAGCGGCGTCAGGTAGGCGATGGTCATCGCCACGATGGGCACGATCACCCAGCGGCCGCCGCTGCGATGCTCGCGGCGCTCCTTCTCGATCAGCTGGGCGATGAACTGGCGGTTGGTGATATCGACGGCCATCTGCAATGCCCTCAGCGGATGTTCTTGGAGACGCGCGACTGGACGATCGCCAGCAGCGCACTGACGCTGATCACCATCGAGCCGAGCACCACGGCAATGGCCGAGCCATAGGCCCAGGCGCCGTTCGAGAAGGACTCGTAGTACATGTAGACCGCCAGCGAGAGCGTGCGCTTGGCCGGATAGGAGCTGGCCATGACCCAGAGCAGGTCGAAGGTGGTGAAGCCGGCCGCGACGTTGAGAATCGTCACCACCAGCACCGTGGGCAGCAGCAGCGGCCAGACGATGTGACGGAAGATCTGTCCGGGGGTGGCGCCATCGACGCGGGCCGCCTCGATGGGGTCCTTCGGGATGGCAGCAAGGCCGAGCAGCAGCAGCACCATGGTGATGCCGAGCGTCTGCCAGACGAAGGTGACGATGACCGCGCCGGTGATGCTGTCGGGCGAAAACAGCCAGCCATAGTCGAACGGCTGCCCCGTAGCGCCCGACACGACCGAGTTCAGCACGCCGCGCGGCGCATAGACGTAGTACCAGATAGCGCCCACCGCCGTCGGCGCCATGACGCGCGGCAGAAAGAACAGGCTCTTGAAGGTTTCCTGGAACGGGATGTTGCGCAGCAGCAGCGCCAGGCCGAGCCCGACCGCGAGCGGGAAGATGATGGCACCCACCACCCAGATGGCGGTGTTGCCCATCGCCTCGCCGAAATAGGGCAGCCGGAACAGCCGAGCGTAGTTGTTGAAGCCGGCAAACTGGTCGAGGCCGGTGAACTTCTGCCATTTGGTGAAGCTGAGGATGACGTTGAACACCACCGGCAGCAGCAGGAACAGCGCCACCATGATGACGGCCGGGGCGATGAACAGCCAGGCGACGCGCGTCTGCTGCCAGGCGACGCGGCGTTCGCGGCGGCGTGCTTCCTTGAGCACCTCGGGGCTGAGCATGGCGGTGTTCATCGACGTCTCCGTGGGCAGGAACCGGCCGCACCATTCGGGAGGGCGCGACCGGCGGGAGGACCGAGGCGCTTTCCATCAGGAAAGGCGCCTCGGATCGAGGCTTACTGGTTGGCCCAGTAGTCGGCGTTGATGGTCTGCATGGTCGACATCGACTTCTGCGCCTGCTCGGGGGTCGGGTTGAACATGAATTCACCCATGGCCGCCACCAGGTCGCCCTGGATCTGCGACGGCACGGCTTCCCACCAGCGGACCAGCGCCCGCGGCTTCAGCGTGGCGACCATTTCGGCATTGGCCGCGATGATCGAGTTAGGCGCCTCAGCCTTCATGTTGCCGTTGTAGACCTGAATGGACGAGCCGAGGATATTGGCGGCGTCGACGCCCATCAGCGCCTGGACGCCCTTGCCGAGGTCGGCATTGGCCTCGAGCGCCGCTTTGGAGACAACGATCGGCGAGGCTTCGACGATCACCGACTGCTGCACGTCCGGGCTTAGGGCTGGCATCAGGAAGGTACCAAAGTCCTCCCCGGGCTTCATCCCGGCCTCGACGAACGAGCCGGTATGCCAGTCGCCGACGAGGTACATCGAAGCGGTGGCGTCGACGAAGTACTTCTGGGCGTCCTGCTCGCGCGGGTCGGTGAAGTAGCCCTTGGCGTACATGTCGCCCCAGACCGCGAAGGCGTTCTGGACGTCGGGGCTGTCATAGGCAACGGTGCCATCGGTCAGGCCGACGAACGTATCCGGGTTGGTGCCGAGCACCAGCTGGCTGAACCAGATGAAGGGCATCCAGCCGCCCGAAGCCGGGCCGTTGATCGGGGTGAAGCCGGCGGCCTTCAGCTTGTCGGCGGCGTCGGTGAACTCGGCCCAGGTGGTCGGCGGGGCGGCAATGCCGGCCTGCGCGAAGTGGTTCTTGTTGTAGAACATCACCCAGTTGGCGACGTTGAGCAGCACGCCGTATGGCTTGCCGTCGACGTTCACCAGCGCCTGCTGGTCGGCCGAGAAGTCGCCGTTGGCGATGGCGGCTTCCCAGTACGGGGTCAGGTCGGCGGCGACGCCGGTGGCAACCAGGTCGTTCAGCTGCTGGCCGTTCCACCAGGTGAAGAAGGCCGGGGCGTTGTTGCCGGCGATCGAGGTCTGCATGAACGCCTGGTACTTGTCGGTGGGCGTGACTTCCTGCAGCTTGATCGTGGCGCCCGAGGCCGCGCTGGCGGCTTCGGCGAGGCCGGTCATGCCGACGTTCCACGGGGTCTTGTCCGAGTAGAGCGCAAGCTCCTGGGCCCCGGCAGCGCCGATGCCCAGGGTGGTCGCGAGGCCGACGGCCCCGATAGTCCTCAATAGCGACATACCGTTTTCTCCCTTTATGGTTCTGTCGTTCCTCGCTGCCCCTTAGCGGAGCAGCGAACTCTGGGTGTCCGCGTCGAACAGGTGCACGCGCGACCCATCGATGCGGAACTGCAGTTTCTCTCCGGTCTCGACGGCACGCGGGTGCTGCATGCGCGCCACCACTTCGGTGCCGCCGAGGCTGGTAAAGAGCAGGCTCTGGTCACCAAGCATTTCGGCGAACTCGACCGGGCCGGTGAAATCGGCACCAAGCTCGGGCCGTGTGCCGTGTCCTTGCGGGACGATGTCCTCCGGCCGGACCCCGAGGGTCACGGCGGTGCCGGGGGCCGGCAGGCTGAAGCGGTCGGCCGGGATGGCGATATCGACGCCGCCGGCCTTGATCGAAGCACCATCGCCGACCACTGCCGAGATCAGGTTCATCGACGGGGCGCCCATGAAGGTGGCGACGAACTGGTTGGCCGGGCGCTCGAACACGTCGAGCGGCGTGCCGATCTGGGCGACGCGGCCATCGTTCAGCACGACGATCTTGTCGGCGAGCGTCATCGCCTCGACCTGGTCGTGGGTGACGAACACCACAGTGGCGCCGAGCTGGCGCTGCAGCCGCTTGATCTCGACGCGCGTCTGGTTGCGCAGCTTCGCATCGAGGTTGGAGAGCGGTTCGTCGAACAGGAAGACTTCGGGGTCGCGCACCATGGCGCGGCCGATGGCGACGCGCTGGCGCTGGCCGCCGGAGAGCTGGCTGGGGCGCCGGTCCATGTAGGGATCGAGGCCGAGCATGGCGGCCGCTTCGTTGCGGCGGCGCTCGATCTCGGGCTTCTTGACGCCGCTGATCTTCAGGCCGAAGCCGAGATTGTCCTTGACGCTCATGTGCGGATAAAGCGCGTAGGACTGGAACACCATGGCGATGCCGCGCTCACGCGAGGGCAGGTCGTTGACCAGCTTCTCGCCGATCTTCAGCTCGCCATGCGAGATGGTCTCGAGGCCGGCGATCATCCGGAGCAGCGTGGACTTGCCGCAGCCCGAAGGGCCGACCAGCACCACGAAGGTGCCGTCCTCGATGTCGAGATCGATGCCCTTGATGGCGACGAAATCGCCGTAGACCTTGATGATGTCGCGCAGGGTGACTGTTGCCATGCCGGGTCTCCCTCAGTGCCGCGCCGGATCGGCGTAGCGCATCTCGGGCTGGATCGAGTACCAGTCCGGACGGCCGGGATCGCGGTCATAGGTGTAGCCGCCGACTTCCTTGTAGTAGGCGGCGTATTTGGCGAGCGCTTCGCGGTCGACCTCGACGCCGAGGCCCGGGCCCTTGGGCACCGCGATCTCGCCATCGACGTATTTCAGCTTGCCGCCGACGATGATGTCGTCGAGCAGGTGGTGGTAATGCGCGTCGGCGGCGAAGCTCATGTTGGGCAGCGCAGCGCCCAGATGCAGCATCGAGGCGAGCTGGATGCCGAGCTCGCCCGACGAATGCACCGAGGCGCCGAACTGGAAGGTCTCGAGCACCTGGCCGGCCTTGTAGGCCTGGCGCAGCCCGCCCCAGAAGGTGGTGTCGAGCAGGATGACGTCGACCGCATCATGCTTGATGCAGCTGGCAAGCTGCTCGAAATTCACCACCACGGTGTTGGTGGCGGTGGGGATGGAGATGCGGTCACGCAGGCGGCGCATGCCTTCGAGGCCGAAGCACGGGTCCTCGAAATAGTCGTTGCGGATGTGCTCGATCTGCTTGGCCACCCAGACGGAATCCTCGACCGACCAGACCGAGTTGGGATCGAGACGGAAGCGGTCGCCGGGCAGCGCCGCGGCAATCGCGGAGTACACCTCGACGTCGTGCTCGGGCGAGAAGACGCCGCCCTTCAGCTTGTGCGACTTGAAGCCGTGCAGCGCCTTCTGGCGCTTCGCCTCGGCCACCAGTTCGTCGGCGCCGAACTCGTCGCCAAAGCCGTGCTTTTCGTTGCCGTAGCGGTAGAACAGGTAGGACGCGAACGGGATCGACTCGCGCAGCGCGCCGCCGATCAGGTCGCAGGCGCGGATGCCGAGATACTTGCCGGCAGCGTCCATGCAGGCCATCTCGATGGCCGCATGCACCTGCATGCGCGAATTATAGAGGCTGGCGACGGGGTTCATGATCTTCCAGCGCAGCTGTTCGAGCTGCACCGGGTCGTGGCCCTTGAGGTAGGGCAAGAGGCCCTTCACCGAGGCTTCGGCGCTCTCGCCGCCGCCGCCGAGTTCGCCCCAGCCGGAAATGCCCTCGTCCGTCACCACCTCGACGATGGTGCGCACGAACTTGCCCCAGTGGGCGCCGGAGGCGTGCCGGAGCGGCGCCTCGAGCGGCATGGCGACAGTGGTGGCCTTGATGTCTACGATCTTCATCTAAGTCAGGTCTCTAGGTCGATTTGCCGTCGGCTTTTTTCGGAGCGCCGGGGATACGGGCGAGCATGCCGCCATCCACCCGCACGGTTTCGCCGGTCATGAACGACGCCTTGTCGGAGAGGAGGAAGGCGACCACTTCGCCGATTTCCGTCGGCTGGCCGCGCCGGCCGATCGGGTGCATGGCGTCGATCTCTTCATCGAGCGCCGCGGGATTGGGGTCCTGGTTGATGGCCCAGCGCAGCATCGGGGTTTCCACCGAGCCCGGCGCCACGCCGAGGACGCGGACGCCGTGGGCGGCCTCGTCCATGGCCATGCCGGTGACGAGCCCGATCATGCCGTGCTTGGAAACGACATAGGCGAGCGCCCCCTTCTGCGCCGCCATGCCCTGCACGGAAGTGGTGAAGACGATGGCACCCTTGCAGCGCCGTAGTTCCGGCAGCGCGGCTTTCGCCACGTAGAAGCTGCCGGTGAGATTGGTGTCGAGGGTCTTGGCCCAGAGCTCCGGCGTGGTGGACACCGCATCGCCATAGGTCTGGATGCCGGCATTGTGCGAGACGCCATCGAGCCCGCCGAAGCGCTCGACCGCCAGCTGCACGGCGCGCTCGCAGTCGGCGAGGTTCGCGACCGAACCCACCGCCACCGCTGCCTTGCCGCCTAGCGCCTGCGCCGTGACGTTCAGCGCCTCGGCGTTGAGGTCGAACAGCACGAGGTTCCTGCCCTCGGCCGTCAGCACCTCGGCGACGCCGCGGCCGATGCCCATGGCGGCGCCGGTGACGAGCACGGTCTGCGGACTAGCACTTTTGGCTGGGTCGTTCACTGCCAGCTCCTCCCTTGTCAAATACTTGTAGGTCTACCATACTAGTCGTGTCAATGCGCTTCCACTGCCCGTCCCGACTGGCAGAAGTTTGTGGCCTACGCGCCATTGAAGCAGGACAAATGGGAGGTTTGCGTGCCGATCTATGCCTTCACCGGAAGCCTCACGCGCCCGATGCCGCAATACGGCGCCGCCAACGGCCAGGGGATCGGCCGCCTGGTTTTCGACGACGAAACCGGCACGCTGAGCCATGCCGAGATGACCGGCGGCATCGACGACACCGCCTGGCTGGTGCCCGATCCGGCCCGCCACCGGCTCTATTCCACCTGCGAGATCACCGGCACCGACCAGAGCGCCGTCGTGGCCTATGCCGTTGAAAACACTGGGCTTCGCCGCATCGGCGAGCAGCAGACACTCGGCAACGAGGCCTGCCACATGAGCCTTTCGACCGATGGCCGCTTCCTCTTGGTCGCCAACTACAACGGCGCCAACCCTGCGGGAGCGCCCGACGCGGCCCTCACGGTTTTCTCCATCACCGACAATGGCTTGGGCACCCCGACCGCCAGTGTCGTCCACATCGGCAGCGGCCCCAACCCCGCGCGCCAGACCACGGCCCACGCCCACTGCGTGATCCAGTCACCCACCGGCGATACCGTCTACGTCTCCGACCTCGGCATCGACAGACTGGTGGCCTACACGCTTGATAAGACTGGCGAATTGACGTGCCAGCCAAGCCGCGACTTCCAGTTCTCACCCGGTCTCGGCCCGCGCCACCTGGTGTTTTCAGCCGACGGCGCCTCGATCTTCGTCGTGAGCGAACTGATCGCTACGGTGCTGAGCCTCGCCGTCGATCCGGCGACCGGCGCCCTAACCGAGCGCGATGCCTTCCCGATCAGCGGCACCGCCCAATCGGCCGGCATCCTGCTGGCGCCCGACGGCCGCCACCTCTTCGTATCGCTGCGCCTCTGCGACGAAATCCTCGTGCTCCGCATCGACGAGGACGGTCGGCTGACGCAGACGGCGCGGATACCCAGTGGCGGTAACACCCCGCGCGACCTCAGCTTTTCGCCCTCGGGGAAACACCTCGTCGTCGCCAACCAGGACTCCGACCGGCTCACCGTGTTCCGCATCGACCACGCGGCCGGCACACTCTCCGAGCCGCTCCAGCATTTCGATATCGGCACGCCGATGTCGGTCAAGCTTGCCACCTTCTGAGGCGGTTCTCCTCTCCCTCCAGCGTTGTGCGAAACTCCATGATCAGCGAAATTCTCTTTGTGCATCATAGCCATACCGATATCGGGTACACGCACCCGCAGCCGGTGGTGATGGAACTGCACCGCCGCTTCATCGACGAGGCGCTCGATATTGCCGAGCGCACCGCCGACTACCCCGATGACGCCAGGTTCCGCTGGACCTGCGAGGTCACCGGCGGGACGATGGACTGGTGGGTGAACGCCTCCAACACCGACCGCGACCGCTTCCTCGCCGCGGTGAAGCGCGGTCAGATCGAAGTGGCCGGCATGGGCTGGCACATGACGCCGCTGATGGACCATTCGATGGTTCTCGACGTGCTGAAGCCGCTGAAATTCTTCCGCGACCTCGGCATTCCGGTGCGCTCGGCGATGAACACCGACGTCAACGGCCTGCCCTGGGGCGTCGTCGATGCTCTGCTCGACCACGGCATTACCGGCATCTCGATGGCGATCAACGAGCACTACGGCCACGCACTTGCGCCCTGGCCGCGCGCCTTCAACTGGCAGGCACCGGGCGGCCGTACGATCACCGCCTATAACGGCTTCATCTACGGCGTGACCTCGGACCGCAGCCTGCAGATCCCGACGAACATGGAGGAGGCGCGGGCCCGCGTGCCGCGCTGGGCCAAGAAGTGGGAGGCGACTGGCTATCCGCATCCGTTCCTGATGATGCAGATCACCAATGTACGCTACCACGACAACGGCTCGCCGCAGCCGAAGCTGCCGGACTTCGTGAGGAATTTCAACGAGGGCAATGCTTCCACCGGCGGCATCAAGCTGCGCATAGGCACGATCAGCGAGTTCTTCGACCGCGTCCGCCAGCAGCCGACCTACACGATGCAGACGCTGCGCGGCGACTGGACCGACTGGTGGAATTTCGGCGCCGGCTCGACCGCGCACGAGACGTCGCAGGCGATGCGCGGTCAGCGTGACCTCGATGCGGCGAACGGGCTCGACGCCTGGCATCCGGGCGAAGCGCCGCGCCGCCGCGCTATGCTGCACGACACGGCCCGCAAGGGCCTCGCTCTTTATGCTGAGCACACCTGGGGCGCCGACCGCTCGATCTCGCAGCCCTACTCACCCGAAACCCGCACCCAGCAGTTGCTGAAGCTCGCCACCGTGGCAGATGGGGCGAGCGTGGCGCGCATGTTGCGCCGCGACGGCCTCGAGCGCCTCGGCATGGATGCGGGCGGCGACGAGCCGACGCTGCTGCTCTACAACCCGCATGGCTTTGCGGTGAAGCAGTCGGTGCGCCTGCCCTACCTGCCGCCGATGGCCGACGCCCCCGATCCGAAGCGCGGCTTCGGGCTCGAGGACCTCGTCCCCACCGGCCCGTCGTCACACCGCATCCAGCGGCAGGACGTGGTGACTTCGGACCTGCCCGAACATGGCGCCTACTACCTGGCGCCGGTGGAGGTGCCGGCGCTGAGCTATGTCACCATCCCGGCCGCGCAGGCCGCCGTGATGCCGAACGGCAAGCTCTCGGCCAAGGACGGCGTGCTGTCGAACGGCCGCGTCTCCGTTACCCTCGACGCAGCGGGCGGCCTGAGTTCGCTCAAGCTCGATGGCACCGAGTATGCGGGCGCCGCGACCGAGCACCTGAAGTTCGGCGTGCCCGTGCTTGAGCGGGTCGCCTCGGGCGTGCGCACCGACATGTTCGGCCAGCCCGACTTCGAGTCGCCCGACTGGCACCTCGCGTGGCATCGCGACTGGCAGGCGGAGCGGTTCAGCGGGACGCTGATCGAAACCACCGAGACGGTGGAGCGCGGCAATGCAAACATCGTGCAGCGCTTCGAGCTGCCCAATGGCGACAAGGTGGCGGTGCTCTACCGCCTCGTCGGCGAGGAGCCGGTGCTGCATGTCGAGGCCACGGTCACCAAGACGCCGATCGTCGAACCGCATGCGCTCTACCTGCCGATGCCGACGGCGCTCGCGGAGGGCTGGGAGGCGCATTACGAGACAGGCGGCGCAGTGGTGAAGCTCGACGACGAGCAGTTGCCCTATGCCAGCCGCCATTACATCACCGCGCAGCGCTTCGTGCGTATCGCCGATGCCAACTCCGAAGTGACAGTAGCGTGCCCGGATGCGCCGCTTTGGCAGGTGGGTGGCTACACCTTCGGCCGCTTCGAAGACCCGGATGGCCGTGTCGTCCGCGAGCGGCCGACGCTGGTGGCGTGGCTGACCAACAACTACTGGAGCACCAACTTCCAGGCCGACCAGGGCGGACAGACGAAGTTCCGTTTCACCCTCGTGCCGTCGGCGCGGCGCGACATCGGGGCGTCGGCCCAGGCGGCCCTCGCCCATGCCCAGCCTCTCGCGACGCATGTCTATGCGGACCGCGGGCCGGTGCAGAGCACGGCTGGCTCGTTGCTCGACCTCAAGCTCGGCGGGCTGCTGCTCAGCGGCGTCGCGACCGTGGGTGATGGGGTGACGCTTACACTTCTGAACCCCGGTGACGCGGCGGTGGAAGTAGCGATCGGGCCGGGCCTGTTCAAGCCACAGAAGGCCAGCCGCACGTCGCTATCGGGCGACAAGGCCGATGCGCTGGCGGTCGATGACGGCGCGGTTCGTATCACCGTCGCGCCGCGTGCCTGGACGCGTATCGAACTGCACTGAATGACCACCGTCTCCGGGGGAGGGGAGCCCCCGGAGACACCCCTATCGACGACGTGGGAGGAGACACCCCGTGAGCAAGATCAAGACGATCTACATCTGCAACCACTCGCATACCGATATCGGCTTCACCGACTATCAGGAGCTGGCGCTGCGGCAGCATGGCGAGTTCGTCGGGCAGGCGCTCGACCTGATCGAGGCGACCGACGGCTACCCGGCCGAAGCCCAGTATCGCTGGACGGTGGAGACGACCGGGCCGTTCCTGAAGTACCTGCGACAGGCCAGCAAGGGCGAGATCGAGCGGTTCCGCCACTGGCACGAGCAGGGCCGGATCGATATCGCCGCGATGCAGTACAACATGACGCCGCTGCTCAATATCGAGCAGATGCACCGCTCGCTCTACCCGCTGCGCGCCATCCGAGACGAGTTCGGCTTCCATGTCGAAGCGGCGATGCAGGACGACGTCAACGGCGTCAGCTGGCTCTATGCCGACCTGCTCCACGACCTCGGGATCAAGTTCTACACCGCCGCGATCAACCCGATCCGCGGGGCGCGGCCGAAGCCGTTCCCCGGGGCTTTCCGCTGGGAGGGGCCGTCGGGCAAGCAAGTGCTGGCGTGGAACGGTTACCACTACCTGTTCGGGCGTTCGCAGGCGGGGCTGGGCAACTGGGACCTGGTCGACCGGCTGCTGCCGCGCTGGATCGACGAACTGGAGGCGGACGCTACCTATCCATTCGACTTCCTATACTGCGAGAGCACCCATCCAGTGCGCGTCGACAATGGCCCGCCCGATGCGCGGATGCCAGAGTTCGTGAAGACGTGGAACGAAACGCGCACCAACGTGCGGATGGAGTTCATCACGGTCACCGATTTCGGCAGGCTGCTGGAAGCAAGGCATGCTGATGTGATCGGCACGCAGCGCGGTGACTGGACCGACCACTGGGCCGATGGCGTCGGCTCGTCGGCGTTCGAGGTGGCGGTGAATCGCAACGCGCACGAGATCGTCGGGATCGGCGAAAGCCTCGAAAGCTGGCGCCGCAGCCAGGGGGCGACGGACTGGAACGCGGCGCTCGCCGACCGCACCTACGAATCGATGACGCTGTTCGACGAGCACACCTGGGGCGCCTATTCCTCGGTGGAAGCGCCGCACTCTCTGTTCAGCCAGGCGCAGTGGAACCGCAAGGCGGGGTTCGCCTACACCGCCGCGATGGAAGGCCACAGCGCCGTGGCCAAGGCTGCCAATGCGCTGGCCGCCCCGCTCGGCACCAAGGGGCCGGAGGGGGTTTTCAACCTCGGCAACCTCGACCCGAAGGAAGCCTTCAAGGATTCCGGCATCAGAGACGTGCTGGTGTTCAACACGCTGCCGTGGGAGCGCAAGGTGATCGTCGAAGAGCCTGAGCCGCGTGGCGGCGCCGCGCCCGTCGGCATGCTCGACACCTTCTTCAACCGTCGCAGCACCTGGGGCGGGCCCCGGCCCTTGCCGGAGATCCGGCGCGTGGCGGGCACCATCCCGCCGATGGGCTATGCCTTCCTCAACCTCGAGGACGGCGTGCCGTCGGGTGACCTCAAGGCAGCCGGCGATACGATCGAGAACGAGCATTACCGGGTGCGGATCGACCAGCAGACCGGGGCCATTGCCGAGCTGTTCGACAAGGCGCAAGGGCATGATTTCGCCGGGAAATACCAGGGCTGGGGGCCGGGCGAGTATATCTATGAGACGGTGGACCATCCCGACGACCGGCTGGCGATCGCCGATATCAGCTTCGACAAGCCCGAGTTCTTCACCGGCCACAAGGACACGCCGTGGCGGCGCGCGACGGCCACCAAGGTGACGCTTGAGGACGCCGCTATCTACGAGGGGCGGGCGTCGATCACGGTGAAGATCGAGGCGCCGGGGGTTTCGGCGGCGACGGTGGTCTATGCCCTTGATGCGGATACGAAATGCGTGGTGGTCGACTGGTCGATCGACAAGCTGGAGCATCCGACGGCCGAGGCGGTGTTCATCGCCTTCCCGTTCAACCTGAAGCGCGCTGACTTCATGCTCGACCTCAACGGCATCCCGGCGGTACCGAACAATGATCAGCTCGATGGGGCGGCGAAGGATTGGTACCCGGTCGGCCGCTGGGCTTCGGTGAGCGATGGCGAGCGGAATGTCACCGTGGTGCCGCTCGATTCGCCGCTGCTGCACCTTGGTGGCATCACCACGGGCAAGTGGAACCGCGAGCTGCAGCCCGAGGGCCCGACGATCATGAGCTGGGCGCTCAACAACCACTGGCTGGTGAACTTCAAATCCTCGCAGAGCGGGCGGATTCCGCTGCGCTACCGGCTGACCACCGGCACCGGGGCGACGGATGCGGCAGCGGCGGCGCGGTTCGCGGCGGAGGTGGCGGTGCCGCCGGTGGCGATGCGCGACATCAAGCCGACTGGCAAGCGCTCGGACAGCTACTTTGCGGCAGGCGACGCGCCGGTGCTGGTGACGACCAAGCCGGGCGAGGATAAGGGCTGGGTGGCGCTGCGGCTGCAGAACCTGACGCACGAGGCGCAGACGCAGACGGTGACGTTTACCGGGCAGCCGGCGGCGGCGCGGGCTGCCGATCCGGTCGAGCATCCTGGTTCGGCGCTGGCGCTCGAGGGCAAGACGCTCAGCGTGTCGCTGACGCCGCTCGAAATCCGCACGGTGCTGGTGCGGTTCGCACGCTAGAGGCGAAATCGCCCGCCGAGGTCAGAGGATCTCGGCGGGTTCCACTGCGATGCGATAACGCGTTATGAAGCGCTCTCCGGCGCTGAACTGCCGTGCCGTGGGAATGCCGCGGCGGGAGATCGGGTTCTCGGCCGCGGAGACCTGCTGGCCGAGATCGAAGGCGGCGCAGATGGGCTCGAGGCCGAGGGCCAGATGCCGGTTGTTCCACGGGGCGAAGCTGCGGCCGCGGTTGGAGAACCAGAGCAGCGCGCTCGGGTAGTGCTCCGGGTTCCAGCTCAAGCGAACGCGATAGCCCTCGGCGGTGTTCCAGAGGGCAGCGTGACCGGGCATGTCGAGCAGTTGCACCAGCTCTTCGGTGGCCTGCGGCAGCGGGACCTGGCGGAGGTCGAGGCGGCCGCCGGCCGCCAGCGAAACGTCGTGCCAGGGCTGGAGCAGCGCGCCCTGCGTGAAGATTGATGAGGCGTCGACCGGGGTGGGGAAGGTCATGCCGGTGACGGCCGAGCCGACCTCGATGCGCATGGCGCCGCGCTGTGCCGGCAGGCGGAACGAGGGGTGGAGGCCGAGCGGCAGGGTGCAATCGGCGCGGACGTCGATCTCCAGGGTGAAGTCGAGCGCGGTGCCGTTCGGGTCGGGCGTGACGGTGCGGCGGAGGCCGCGGATCGGGTGTGCTTCAGGGTAGTCGATGCTCAGCGCGATGCTGCCATCGGTGGCCGTCTCGAAACGCCAGGGATGGTTGGAACTGAAGCCGTGCGGGAACGGGTCCACGGTGGTCGCGGCCTGCGAGCCGGGCCAGTCGCCGGACGGGGCGCGGTCGGCGTCGAAGCCGAAGGGGACGCAGGGCCACTCGCCGCGCAAGCGCTTCAGGATGCCGGGGAGGTCCTCGTTTGCGTCATCCGCCCAGGGCGCGATCTGGAACGGGGCGACCTGGCGGCCGTCGGGCAGGATGAACAGGGTCGGGCCGAGCTGGCCGCCGAGGTCCTCGACGCTGACCACGCCGTGCTGCCAGACCAGCGAGCGCGCCTCTCCGAGCTTCGTCATCTCATCCTCCTCGTTGTGGCCAGAATGGGCGATCGAGAGGGCTGGTGCAATCGGCAATTGTGACGAGGTGGCAAGGCCTTATGGGTGGAGGGAGACAGCAGGTAGCGGCGTGCCCGAGAGGTCGTGCCGGCCGACCGCGACGGGGTGGCCGTTGTACTCGGCGGTGACGGTCGGGTCGGCGAAGACGAGGGTGAGGTCGGCGGTGCCGGTGATGGCGACGTGGGTGCCGGTGCGGGTGATGCTGAGGCCGTCGTGGTTGGTGGAGCCGGTGACGAGGAGGATGTGGCGTTTGGGTGCGTCGAAGCTGTTGGGCATGGTGGCGCCGAGGCGGGCTTCGCGATCGAAGACGAGCGGGAGCGCGGCGTTGTCGCGCAGGAAGACCGGGATTTCCTCAAGCGGGGCAGAGACTTGCGCGCTGCCTTCGTACCAGCGGTTGTGGAAGAGGTGCCACCAGCGGCCGGGCGGGAGAGTGACATAACGTGATATGTCGCCTTCTCGGATGACGGGTGCGACGAGGAGGTCGCGGCCGAACAGGTACTGGTCCCAGATGTGTGCAGTGTTTACATCGTTTGGAAAGTCGAGCAGCAGGGCGCGCATCAGGGGCTGTTTCGCCTCGACGCACCATGCTGCCTCGCGGGTGAGGTAGGGCATGAGCGACATGCGCAGGTTGGCGTAGAAGCGGTAGCCGGTGAGAGCGCGGTCGTCGCCCGTGCGCTCGGCGATGTTCCAGGGGGTGCGGTCCTGGTTGAACTCGGCCTTGGACTCGGCGTGATATTGCATGATCGGGCAGAAGCAGGCCATCTGGGCCGAGCGGATATAGAGTTCGGCTGAGGGGATTTCGCCCGAAAAACCGGCCATGTCCCAGCCCCAGAAGATGACGCCGGACATGCCGGCGGAGAGGCCGGCGAGGATCGATCGCTTGAACGTTTCCCATGTCGATCGCTCATCGCCCGCCCAGTGTGCCGGGAAAGTCTGGGCCCCGGTGTAGCCAGCGCGCGAGAAGCAGATGCCGCCGTTCTGTTGCGCGAACCGATAGTAGGCCGAGATGTAGTCGCGGGGATAAGTGTTGCGGCCTTCGAGGCCGGTGCGGCCATCAGCGAAGCGCAGGTCCCTGCCCCAGACCATCTCGCCGCCATCAGTCTTGAAGCCGTCGACGCCGAAATCATCGATGAGATACTGGCGTTTGGCGAACCACCAGTCGCGGCCGGCGGGGTTGGTGAAATCCATCAGCAGGCTGTCCTTGAACCAGCCTTCGGGCAGGCGGAGGGCGCTGCCGTCGGGATGGGTAACCCCGTAGCCTGCCTGCAGGAAATGCGTTTCGTCGCGGCGCTTCTGCGGGTGCTTCAGGGCCGGGGACTGCTTGATGATGGGGATCTGCCAGAGGATCAGCTTCAGGTCGTTGTCGTGCAGGTGCTCGACCATGGCTTTCGGGGTCGGCCAGCGGCCCCATTCGGGGTAGGTGAAGTCGTTGATATCGAACGACTCTTCGCCCGGTTTCTCGGCGTATTGGGCGTCGTTCCAGATGTAGAAGGTGGCCTCGTCGGACCAGGCTTCGATCACGAGGACGGTGGCGGGGATCTGGTGTTCGAGAGTGAGGGCGACCTGCTGGCGCACCTCAGCCTCGGAGTCCCAGTTGTTGGAGCTCATCCATGGGCCGAGCGCCCAGGCGGGGACGGGTTCGGGGTCGCCGGTTAGGGCCATGAACTGGCTCACCTGCTCGGCGACGGAGCCGGTGAGGAGGTCGATATCGAGGTGGTCGGCTTCGACGCCGACGGTGATTTCGAGTGGGTTTTCGAGGTTGAAGTACGAGTAGGCGTCGGTCGCGAGGTGCAGGCCGAAGCCGGCATCGGTGTAGGCGACGGGCATCGGCATGTAGGTGCGGAGGCCCTGCTCCTTGTACTGGTTGTAGACGAACTGATCGACAAAGTTGCCGGCCTGGTCGAGGGCGTTGTAGCGCTCGCCGAAGCCGTAGAAGTGGTTGGCGGTGCTGAGGATTTTCGCTTCGATGGCGTGGACGCGACCATCGGCGGAGGTGAGGCAGGTGACCTCGCGGATGATGAGCGGCCCGGAGGGGGACTCTTCGGTGCTTTCGCCAGGTTCGAGCGTGATTTTCGTGCGCGTAGGCCACAAACTTCTGCCAGTGCGCCGCGCCAGCACCTCATAGCTGAACGGACCCTGCATGACGGATGAATGGTCGCTAAAGCGGATGGAGTAGGTGACGACGCTGCCGGCGGGTTCGCGGCGGATGCGGAACGACCAGTGGTCGCCCTCGAAGCGGCCAGCGATGACCGTGTCGTCGATGACGAGGTCGAGCGGCTCGTCGGGCGACAGGGGGGAGGCCTGGGCGCGGACGAGGACCTCGTCGGTCTCGGTGACGAGTTTCGGGAAGCGCTCCTCGAGCAGCGGCTCGTAGCGGTTGCCGTTGCCCATGGGGGAGTGGCGGATGAAGCGGGCATCGAGCTGGCCGAGGGTAGTGAGGCGACGCGTGAGGATGCGGCCGATGGGGCCGTTGCCGGTGGCGCGGCGGGCCTTGGCGTAGCTGCCCTGCTCGGCGTGATACCAGCCGAGGAGGCGCAGGTCGGCGGCGGTGGCGGTGGCGAGGCGCTCGGGGGTGGTGAGCTTGCGCACGGCATCGACGAGGACGAGGTCCTCGACATCGAACAGGCCGAAGGGGATGGCGGCGAGGAGGACGTCGAAATCGAGGGTTTGCCGGTCGGACGAGGCCATGAGGGTGCCGGCGCTCGTGTGGCGGGCGTAGACGTGGTTCTTGACTCGGGCGACGAGGCGGGTGGTGGAGAGGTCGGGGACGAGGTGGCTGGTCTCGCGGAGGGCGGCGGCCCAGAGGGCGATGAGCCAGGTGTCGGTGAAGTGGTTCTGCGCGGGGGAGAGTTCGCGGTCGAGGCGCGACTGGACGAGGGCGCGCAGGGTGGCGCCCTGGGGCGAGGTGAGCAGGGGTTTGTCGCCGGCGAGGGCGGCCAGGTAGAGGGCGAGCGCGGCCGCTACAGGGTCGGTGGGGTCTATTGTTGCGAAGCGGCCGGCGACCGAGGTCGTCGGGTCGGCGAGGAGGTCGGCGTAGAGCTCGAAGAACCAGGGGTGGGCGGTGGCAATAGGGGCTTCGCGGAGGTCGGTCATGGTGGTTCTCGGCTGAAAGAGGTAGTTGGCCGGATGGGATCGCCCCGCCCGGCGGGGGGCGTGGCTCCCGCCACCCTAGCTTTGCTACGGCCCTTCTGGGCCTAGCGGCGCTACCCTCCCCACGAGGGGGAGGGAGGCGCTGTTGGTTGACCAGTGAGCCACTGGTTTCCCTCCCCCTTGTGGGGAGGGCTATCGCAGATGGTTCGGTTCAGGCCACTGGCCACCCTCCCCCTTGCGGGGAGGGTACCGAAGCTTAGGCGCCGAAGCGCCTTAGCGAGAGGTAGGGTGGGGGTTTTGCCGAGGTTGTGGTCGATACCCACCCTCGGTCATACCCCCCTCCTAGCTCTGCTACGTCCTGTCGCTCCTAGCGACGCTACCTCCCCCGCAAGGGCGGGAGGTGGTCAGCGGGTAGTCTCAGGACATGCGATTGCCTCGCCCCTGTGGGGAGGGTGGCGGAGCTTGCGAGCGCAGCGGGTTGGCGGCGCTCGGGTGGGGTTAGAGGAGCCCCTCGATCGCGACCTTGGCGTCCTTCAGGGCTTGCTCCGGTGTCTTCTGGCCGAGTTTGGCGGCTTCGAGTTCCTTGCCGACGGCGTCGGTGAGCTGGTTCCAGTTGCCGATGACGGGCGGGACGACGGCGGTGTCGAGGGCCTGGAAGACGACTTCGCGGCTCTCGGGGACCGGCTGGTCGAGCCAGGCCTGGGCGGCGGCCGGGTCGGAGACGGCGGGGAGTTCCCAGCCGGCTTTGACGCGGATGGCCACAGCTTCGGGCGACGAGGTCAGGAACTTGATCCAGGCATAGGCTTCGGCCGGATGCGCCGACTTGGCCGAGACAGCGACGCCGTTCGAGAAGAAGTGGTGCGCCTTGGTGGTCTTGCCCGGCTCGAGCGAGATATCCCAGTTGAACTTGGCGTTCTCGGTGAAATCGCCGAGGAGCCATATGCCGGTGCGGAGCATGGCGATCTTGCCGGCCTTGAACAGGTCTTCGGACGACTGGCCGGCCATATCGATATCGGACGGGGTGACCTTGTAGGTGTTCACCTTGTCGATCATCCAGGTCAGCGTCTCGACGTTCTGCGGGCTGTCGATGATGACGGTCTGCTTGTCGGGCGACAGGATGGCGCCGCCGTTCTGGGCGATGGTCTTATAGAACTCCCAGAACTGGATGGGGGCGAAGCTGCCCCAGACGCCGTTGCCGGTGAGCTTCTGCGCGGCGGCGAGTTCTTCGGTCCAGGTCCAGTCAGGGCTGGGGTAGGCGACGCCGGCCGCGTCGAACAGGTCCTTGTTGTAGAACAGCACGACGTTGGAGAAGCTTTCGACGAGGCCGTACTGCTTGCCATCCTGTGCGAACACCGCGAGGGCGGTGGGGTTGTAGGCGGCAGCGTCGGCGCCGAGCATCGGCGTCAGGTCGGCGAGGGCGCCCTTTTCGGCGTAGGTGACGAAGTTCTCGTAGTTGAGCTCGAAGGCATCGGGTGCCTGGTTGGCGGCGACGACGGTCTGCAGCTTGGTGAAGTACGCATCCCAGGACTGGGTCTCGACCTCGACCTTGATGCCCGGATTGGCGGCCTCGAAGGCGGCGACGGTTTCGTCGAGCTGGGCGAGGTAGTTCGGCGCGGCGGAGAACGTCATGTACTTGATGGTGACGTCCTGAGCGAGCACCGGTGCGGTGAAGGCGGTGGCGAGCATGAGCCCGACAAGTGTTCTACGAAGCATGCTTATTCTCCTCCAAGAGCGACCGTTCCGGTCATTTGAGCCCAGTGTGTGAGAGTCCGCGGATTATGTATTTCTGGGCGAACACATAGAGCGCGATGATCGGCAGGGTGCTGATGACGGTGCCGGCCATCAGCACGTTCCAGTCGGTGCTCCACCGCCCCTGCAGGGCCGAGAGCCCCAGCGGCAGCGTCATCATCGACTGGTCCGAGGTGATGATCAGAGGCCAGAGGAAGCTGTTCCAGCTGGCCATGAAGGCGAACACCGCCAGCGTCGCGAGGGCGGGCCGCGCGAGATGGATGGCGATGGAAAAGAAGATGCGGATATAGCCGGCGCCATCGATGAAGGCGGCTTCCTCGATCTCCTTGGGCAGCCGCAGGAAGAACTGGCGGAGCAGGAAGGTGCCGAAGGCGCCGAAGCTGCCGGGCAGGATCAGCGCCTGGTAGGAATTGCCCCAGTTCAGCCAGGTCATGATGACGAAGAGCGGGGTGAGCGTGACCTGCTGCGGCACCATGAGGGTGGCGAGGTAGGCGTAGAACAGGATCTCGCGGCCCGGGAAATCGATGCGGGCGAAGGCGTAGCCGCTCATGGCGCAGAGCAGCACCATCAGCGCGGTGGAGCTGACCGACACGAACACCGAGTTGAACAGGAAGGTGAGGACCGGGGCGGTGTCGAGGACCTTCTGGTAGTTGTCGAAGGTGACCGGGTCGGGGATCAGTTGCGGCGGCATGACGAAGGTGGCGCCGGCGGTCTTCAGCGAGGTGGCGAGCATCCAGAGGAACGGCAGCAGCATGATGCCGGCGCCGAGGATGAGGATGGTGTAGGTGGCGAGGTCAGGGAGGGAGAGCCTATACTGCGCGCGCGGCGAAGCGAACGTGGTGGCCTGGGCGTGCGCGAGGTCAGCCATTGGACTTGTCCAGGCGCTTTTGCAGCAGCTGCTGGGCTACCGTGACGGCGAAGATGATGGCGAAGAGGATCCAGCTGATGGTGGAGGCGTAGCCCATCTGGAAGTAGCTGAAGGCGTTCTTGTAGATCAGCTCGACCATCACCGAGGTGGCGCCGGCCGGGCCGCCGCCGGTCATCACGTAGACCTGGTCGAACACCTGGAACGACGAGATCAGCGAGATGGTGGTGACGAAGAAGGTGGTCGGCATCAACATGGGGAAGGTGATCTGCCAGAAGCGCTGCCACGGGGTGGCGCCATCGAGCGACGCCGCCTCGTAGAGGTGTTCGGGGATATCCTGCAGGCCGGCGAGATAGATCACCGTGACGAAGCCGATATCCTTCCACACCGTGGTGATGACGATGCCGGCCATGGCCCAGGCCGGATCGAACAGCCAACCGGGACCGTCGATGCCAATGAGACCGAGGGCGAAGTTGACGAGGCCGTATTGCGGGTTGAGCAGCCACTTCCAGATCAGCGACACCGCCACCCATGAGGTGACGACGGGGACGAAATAGACGGCGCGGAAGAAGGTGCGGCCGCGGAGCTTTCGGTTGAGCAGCAGCGCCAGGCCGAGGGCCAGCACCACGACGGCGGGCAGATAGCCGAGGATGAAAGCGAGGGTGTTGCGCAGCGCGCCGAGGACGGCCGGATCGCCAAGGGCCTTGGCGTAATTGGCGAGGCCGACCCACTCGATGTCGCCGATCAGGTCCCAACTGGAAAACGACAGGACGAAGCTCGAGGCGATCGGCAGCATCAGGAAGGTGAACATGCCGAGGAGGCTCGGCAGCAGCAGGACCGCGAGGGCCAGGTATTTCTGCCGGCTGCGGATCGAGCGGGAAGCGCGGATCGAACTGGAAGGACTCGCCATCAGCGGCGCGCTCCGACGCTGTCGCGCTCGACGATGGTGACGGGGATGAGGGTTTTGCGCTCGGGCTGCTGCTTGCCGAGGATGGCGGCGATCAGCTGGCCGGCGAGCTGGCCCTTCTTGAGGATGGACTGATCCACCGTGGTCAGCGCCGGGTAGACCATGCGGGAGACCGAGAGGTTGTCGAATCCCATCACCGAGTAATCGTCGGGGATGCGGCGGCCGAGCTTGTGCAGGCCGGCGAGGAGGCCGGCAGCGAGCAGGTCGGCGGTGCAGAAGGCGGCGGTGGTATTGGGGAGCGCGACGAGGCGGGCGGCGGCCTCGACGCCCCACTCGAAGGTGACGGAGCCTGAGAGGATGCGGGCGGGGTCGTAGGGGATGCCGGCCTCGCTCAGCGCGCGGCGGTAGCCGGCGACGCGGCGCTCGACCACGCCATCGGTGCGGATGACGCCGGTGGCAAGCGCGATGCCGGTATGGCCCTTGTCGATGAGGTAGCGGGTGGCGGCGCAGGCGGCCGCCTCGTCGTCGACGCCGAGGTGGTAGAACTCGGGGTCGTCGACGTAGCTGTCGATGAGGAGCGTCGGAACGTTGAGGGCGCGGACCTGGTCGAACAGGGCCTCGCGATAGACGCCGAGGACGATCAGCGCATCGACGTTCCAGTGGCTGAGGGTATCGAGGTGCGGATTGGGGCCGCCGACGCCCGACAGCATCATGTAGTAGCCGGCGGCGCGGAGGGCGCTTTCGATGCCCGACAGCATCTCGGCGTAGAACGGATTGTCGAGCAGCAGCTGATTCTGGTTTTCGGTGAAGGGGATGATGACCCCGACCATCTTGCTGGCGTTGGAGACGAGGCTCCGGGCGCTCATGTTGGGCCGGTAGTCGAGCACCTTCACGGCGGCCATGATGCGCTCCACCGTCTCATCGGTCGCCTTGGCGCGGCGGCCGTTGAGCACGTTGGAAACGGTCATGGGCGAGACATTCGCCCGCGCCGCGATATCCTTGATGGTGGCTCTGGCCACGATTCCTCCCTATGGTTTTGCGTTAAACCGAGAAGCCCATGATTTTCCGCGCTGATTTGAGACGGGCGCGGTGTCGGGCGGTGGTTTTACGTTAAACCGATGGCAGTTGTAGGACGGGACGGCGGCGGGAGTCAAGCGGCTCGCAGGCGGGGGGACCCAGTGCTCTGGCCAGATGATGTCGGTGGGGGCGCCGGGCACCCGGTTTCGATCCGGCCAATCAGGCAGCGTTGCAGTTGACGACCTGGTGGAGATGCTTCACCAATCGCGGTGGGGGGATCGCATGGTTCTTGTCGTGGTTCCGGTGCATGAGCGAGGTGCACTGGTGCGGTACTGTCTGCGCTCCGCGGCGGAACTGGAGCTGCCAGCCGGTAGCGAGATCCTGGTGATCGACGACATGAGCCCGACGCTGGACGTGCCGGGACTGATCGCCGAAACGGGACTCGTTTGCCGCTACGAACGAACCGCCGAGCGGGTCGGGGCGGACCGCATGGTGGGGCGGATCTGGCGGCAGTTTCTCGATAGCGGCCATGAACACCTGCTCTTTCTCGACAGCGACATGGTGGCCAATCGCGATGCGGTGACGGTGGGCTTGCGGCTTGCGGCACGGTTCAACGGACTCATCAGCCTCTACAACTCGATTGCCCATAAGGGCACGGCTATCGACGACGAGCTGGTTGCCAAGCGAACGGTGGGCAATGCCGCGACGCTGTGGTCTCGGCCACTGGCGGCGCTTGCCCTCGAAACGGTAGACCCGGGGACGGCCGGAGGCATCGACCACGCCTATTGCCGGTTGTTCGAGGCGCGCGGCGTTCCCATTGCGGTGACGGCCCGGAGCCGGGTGCAACACATCGGCATTTATGGCGCCAACAACCACTTTTTCGGCACGCTGGAGCACGGCAGCGATTTTCGCCCTGACAGCCCGGTGCAGTGGGAAGCGCTCGGCTTCGTCTACGACGACCTGATGCGACGGCAGCAGGCTTTCGTGCCGCCGGCGCTCAGCCTCTCGCGGGTGAGAAGCCTCGCCGGCAAGGTCGGCTCACGCCTCAGACGGCTGTTCAGGTCCTGACGTCCCCGCCTCAGGTGGCGGGGACGAGGTAGAATTCGGTGGTGAGGTCGGAGTTGGTCCAGGGGCGCTGGGGGCGCTCCTTCTTGCGGGTGAGTTCGACCACCTTGGCCTTGACGCGGGTCATCAGGGTCTGGAACTCGACGCCCGGCGTGGGCAGCTGCTCGAGAAGCGCGGTGGTGAAGGGGCTGTGGTTGCCTTCGCCGTCGGCCGCTACGTCGCCTGGGGCGGTGGCAAAGCCGATGATCATGCCGCCGCCGTCGCCGATCGCCGCGAGGCCCTTGTCGACCGCCGAGGAGCGGGTGGAGCCGAGGCTGCGCTTCAGAGTGGCAGCGAAGGGGTTGTCGCGGCAGGCGTCAAGCAGCACGATGGCGACGCGCTCCTGCCCGGTCCGCTCGTCGAAGCCGGTCATGAAGTTGGTGACGTTCTCGATGTCGACGAGCTCGAAATTGATCGAGGTGGCGTCTTCCACCGTGGCATCGATCGGCACGAGGTAGTTGCGGCCATCGACCTGCAGGCCGTGGCCCGCGTAGAAGAACAGCGAGGTATCGGCATTGGCCGCAGCCTTGGCAAATTCGCGCGCCTTGGCCTCGAGCGCCGACTTGGTGAGGTCAGTCCCCATCACCACGGTGAAGCCGACGATCTGCAGCATCTTGGCCATGGCCTGCGCGTCGCAGGTGGGGTTGGGCAGGGCCGGAGCATGCTCGTAGGCCGAGTTGCCGATGACCAGCGCAACGCGCGTCTCGTCGGGCGTGACGGTGGGAATGCCGGAAACGTCGCACGCATCGGAAGTGGCGATAGTGGCGGGCTCCGAGAAATCGACCGTGGCGTCGGTGCCACCGGCCGCCTCGCGCCAGCGGCGCGCCTCGGCCGGATCGGCGGGCACACCTTCGCCGCGCTCATAGGCGGAAGCGAGGGCGATGGCGGAATCGGTATCACCCTGGTCGGCAGCGAGCTTCCAGAAGCGGACGGCCTCGGCGTAGTCCTGCGACACGCCCTCCCCCCAGGCATAGGCGTTGGCGAGCTTGCGCTGGCCAGCGGCGTAACCCTGGTCGGCGGCGAGGCGGAACCAGCGCACCGCCTCGGCATCGTCCTCGGTGACGCCGTTGCCGTTGGCATACATGGTGCCGAGGTTGGACTGGGCGATCATGTTGCCCTGGTCGGCCGCCATGCGGTACCAGCGCACCGCCTCGACGGCATCCTGCGGGACGCCGAGGCCGAGATCGTAGGAGTAGCCAAGCGAGTTCTGGCCTTCAGGCAGGCCCTGCTCGGCGGCCAGGCGGTACCACTTCACCGCCTCGAAATAATCCTGCGCAACGCCGGCGCCATCGGCATACATGATGCCCAGATTGTTCTGCGCCCGCGCCATGCCGGCTTCGGCTGCGGCACGGTACCAGCGCACGGCCTCGACCGAATCCTGCGCCACGGCGAGGCCGAGATCGTAGAAATATCCGACATTGTTCATGCCCTCGGAATTTCCCTGCAGCGCCGCCTTCATGTACCAGTCGAAGGCCTCCGGCAGGTTGGCCGCGACGCCATTGCCGTTCTGCAGCATCAGGCCCATCGAGTTCTGGGCCCAGTCATTGCCGAGTTCGGCCGAGCGGCGATACCAGCGCACCGCCTCGGCGGGGTCCTTCGCGGTGCCGAGGCCGAGCTCATAGGCATAGCCGGCATTGTTCATGGCCTGGACCGAGCCGTTTTCGGCGGCCTGCAGGTACCAGCGCAGCGCCTCCGACTTGTCCTGCGCCACGGCGTGGCCGAAATCGTAGAACAGGCCGATGGCGTTCTGCGCCCAGGTGTTGCCCTGGTCGGCAGCGAGACGATACCAGCGCAGCGCCTCGTCGTAGTCCTGCTGCACGCCGGCGCCGTTCTCGTAAGCGTTGCCAAGATTGTACTGGCCGTTGGGCTCGGACTGGGCGGCGGCCTTGCGGAACCAGCGCACCGCCTCGGCATCGTCCTCCGCCACACCGCGGCCGCTCGAATACATCAACCCCAGATTGGACTGGGCGAGGGCGAGGCCGCCATCGGCGGCGCGGCGATACCATTTGACCGCCTGGGCCAGATCCTGGGCGACGCCGGCGCCAACCTCGTACATGTAGGCAAGGCTGTTCTGGGCATCGAGGTTGCCCTTGTCGGCGGCCTGCTGGAACCAGTACGCAGCCTCGAAGTCGTCCTCCGGCACGCCCGAGCCGTAATCGTAGAGCACGCCGACGCGGTACTGGCCGTAGTCGGAGCCCTGGTCGGCGGCACGCCGGTACCAGTACATGGCCTCTTCGTAGGACTGGCCGGTGCCGTAGCCGAACTCGAACAGGTAGCCGACGAGCGTCTGGGCCTCCATGAACCCTTCACCGGCGAGCGGCAGGGCGATGGAATAGGCCCGCGCATAGTCGCCGGCGTTGAAGGCCGCATAGGCCTCGTCGGAGCGCTTCTGCTGTGACTGCTGGCTGAGCCGCTGAATCTGCTGCAACTGCTTCTGCTGCGCCATGGCCGCCGGAGCGACCCCCAGCGTCGTCAGCACCAGCCCCGCGCAGAGCAGTATCCCGATCGCACGCATTCGCTTCCCCTGTCCCTGACGCCCCTTGGGCGAATTGCTAGCAAAACCTTAAGGTTGGAGTCTATCCGTCGCAGCGGCACAAGACATCAAACCAACGCGAGTATTCGGCTTTCGGGCGACTCCCCATCGGCAATCGGCTCGGATACGGTCCGCCCGATTGTGTTGAGGAGATATTGTGATGGACTATCGACTGCTCGGCCGCTCCGGCCTGAAGGTGTCCTCGCTGAGCATCGGCACCGCGACGTTCGGCGGCGACGGATTGTGGGGCAATACCGATGTTGCCGAGGCGCGCCGCCAGATCGACCTCTGTCTCGATCATGGTGTGAACCTGGTCGATACGGCCAACGTGTACTCGAAATCGGTGTCCGAGACGATCATCGGCGAGGCGCTGAGCGACGGACGCCGCGACCGCGTGCTGCTGGCCACCAAGGTGCGCTTCCCCACCGGCGATGGCCCGAACGACCGCGGCCTCAGCCGCTGGCACATCATGCGGGAGTGCGAGAAATCGCTGAAGCGGCTCAAGACGGATGTCATCGACCTCTACCAGGTGCACGAGTGGGACGGACAGACCCCACTGGATGAGACGCTCGAGGCACTCGACACCTTGGTGAAGCAGGGCAAGATTCGCTATGTCGGCTGCTCGAACTACTCGGCCTGGCACCTGATGAAGGCGCTCGCCACCTCGGATGCCAAGGGCTACCAGCGGTTCGTGTCGCAGCAGATCCACTACACGCTGCAGGCGCGCGAGGCCGAGTACGAACTGGTGCCGGCCGGGCTCGACCAGGGGGTGGGCATCCTGGTGTGGTCGCCGCTCGGCGGTGGATGGCTGTCTGGCAAGTATACCCGGCACAGCAAGCCGGACGACGGGCGGCAGGTGCGCGGCTTCAAGGAGCCGCCGATCCGCGACTGGGACGCGCTGTGGGACATCGTCGATGTCATCAACGAGGTGGCGCGGAACCGCGGCGTATCGGGGGCGCAGGTGGCGCTCGCCTGGCTGCTGCAGCGGCCGCTGGTGGCTTCGGTGATCGTCGGCGGACGCAACTTGCAGCAGTTCGAGGACAACCTGAAGGCCGCCGAACTGAAGCTGTCTGACGAGGAGGTGAAACAGCTCGACGCGGTGAGCCGGCCGCCGCTGATCTACCCCTACTGGCACCAGAGTTTTACGGCGCAGGATCGGCTGGGGGAGGCGGACCGGGTGCTGCACGAGGGGTATGTGGAGTAGGGGGGACGATCGACCGTCACATTGCCGAGTTGGCCACACGACACTTCTGCCACCGAACACCCTCCCCTTGCGGGGAGGGTACCGAAGCTTGGGCGCGTCAGCGCCCATAGCGGAGGTAGGGAGGGGGTACAACCGAGGTCGGAGTTTAGTGACCAGCCTCGGTCATACCCCCCTCCTAGCTCTGCTACGTCGCTTTCGCTCCTAGCGGCGCTACCTCCCCCGCAAGGGCGGGAGGTGGTCAGTGGCCCACTTGTTCCTTGGCGCCCCTGCCCTTGCCAATCATCCACAATCCTGAACAGTACGCTCAAGTTTACTTGACGAAGTTTAGAACTGTTATAAACTGAGGACGTTGACTGATCAGCGGCCTTTCGGAATCTCCCAGCGATTTCCGGCCGTTGGCTGGCAACGCAAGGGTGGGAGCGGTATCCCGCCCGCTTCGGAGCGCCCAATGCGACTGACCCGCCAATCGAACTACGCCATTCGTACGCTGATCTACTGTGCCGTCAACGATCCAGGCCTCAGCCGGGTCGCCGACATCGCCAGGGCGCACGCCATCTCCGAGCTGTTCCTGTTCAAGCTGATCAAGCCGCTCGTCGAGAACGGGCTGATCGAGACGGTGCGCGGCCGCCGGGGCGGCATCAAGCTGGGGCGTCCGGCCGAGGAAATCACGCTGCTCGACACCATCCGCCTCACCGAGGAGAGCTTCTCGATGGCGGAGTGCTTCGAGGATGGCGACATCACCTGCCCGCTCGCCGACAACTGCGACGTGAACGCCGCACTGCGCGAGGCGCTCGGCGCCTTCTTCGAGGTGCTGGAGAGCCACACGATTGCCGACCTCGCGTCAAAGCGCCGCTCGCTGCGCCAGCGGCTCGGCCTCACCTTCGAGGAAATGGAGCCGGTGCTGATCGCCCAGGCGGCGAACTAGCCCGGGTCGCGGGGGAGGCGAACGCGCCACCGGCGTTGCGTTCGGGGCGCGGCTGTTCTAAGCCCCGTCGCATGGCATCCCCCCGCATTCTCGACCTGCAGAACATCCGCCTCCGCATCGGCTCGACCGACCTGCTCGAAGGCGCCGAACTCACCCTGTCGCCCGGCGAGAAGGTGGCGCTTGTCGGCCGCAACGGCTCCGGCAAGTCGACGCTGCTGAAGATCGCCGCCGGGCAGATCGAGCCGGATGGCGGCACGCGCTTCCTGCAGCCGGGAGTCACCATCCGCTACCTGCCGCAGGAGCCGGACCTGAGCGGTTTCGCGACCACGCTCAGCTATGTCGAGGACGGCATGGGCGAGGGCGACGAGCACTATCGCGCCATCTACCTGCTGAACGCGCTGGGGCTGACCGGCGAGGAAGACCCGGCGCGGCTGTCCGGTGGCGAGGCGCGCCGTGCGGCGCTGGCCCGCGTGCTGGCGCCCGAGCCCGACATCATCCTGCTCGACGAGCCGACCAACCATCTCGACCTGCCGGCCATCGAGTGGCTCGAGGCGGAGATCAAATCGATCAAGTCGGCGATGATCCTCATTTCGCACGACCGGCGGTTCCTTGCCGACCTGACGCGCGCCACGGTGTGGCTCGATCGCGGCACCACGCGGCGGCTGGAGCGTGGCTTCGGCGCGTTCGAGGAGTGGCGCGACCAAGTGATGGAGGAAGAGGAGACCGCCCGGCACAAGCTCGACCGGCAGATCGTCCGCGAGGAGCACTGGCTGACCTATGGCGTGACGGCGCGGCGCAAGCGCAATGTCCGCCGGCTTGGCGGGCTGTTCGAGCTGCGCCAGCAGCGGCGTGACCTGAAGCGCGCTGTCGGCGAGGTGAAGATCTCGGTGGCCGAGGGCGATGTGTCGGGCAAGATGGTGGTCGAGGCGAAGGAGATTTCCAAGCGTTTTGGCGAGCGGGTGATCGTCGAGGATTTCACCACGCGCGTCATCCGCGGCGACCGGGTCGGCATCATCGGGGCCAACGGCGCCGGCAAGACGACGCTGATCAAGATGCTGACCGGCGAGCTGAAGCCTGATACGGGCACCATCAAGCTCGGCTCGGCCATTGAGCTCGCGAGCCTCGACCAGCGCCGGGCTACCCTGACCGACGACATGACGCTGAAGGAAGCGATCACCGGCGGCGGTTCGGACACGCTGGTGATCAACGGCGAGCCCAAGCATTTCATGGGCTATCTCAAGGACTTCCTGTTCGCCCCTGAGCAGGCGCGCACCGCGGTATCGAAGCTCTCGGGCGGCGAGCGCGGCCGGCTGGTGCTGGCGCGGGTGCTGTCGCTGCCATCGAACGTGCTGGTGCTCGACGAGCCGACCAACGATCTCGACCTCGAAACGCTCGACCTGCTGCAGGAGATGCTGGCGGACTACCCGGGGACGGTGATCGTGGTCAGCCATGATCGCGACTTCCTCGACCGCGTCGCCACCTCGGTGATCGTGGCGGAGGGCGATGGTAGCTGGACCGAGTATCCGGGCGGCTATTCCGACATGGTGACGCAGCGAGGCTATGGCGTGGTGGCGCCGACCAATGCGCAGAAGCCGAGGGGCGGCAAGCAGGCGGCGCTGCCGCAGACGACGCTGGCCTCGGGGACAGCGAGCAAGGGCAAGCTGAGCTTCAAGCAGAAGCATGCGTTGGAGCAGTTGCCCAAGGACATCAAGACGCTGCAGGCGGAGATCGTGAAGCTGAACGCCACGCTGGCCGATCCGGGGCTCTATGCCAAGGATGCCAAGCGGTTCGCCGACACCAGCGCGGCACTCGACAAGGCGCAGGCGGCTCTGGGCAAGGCCGAGGACGAGTGGCTGGAACTCGAGGCGCTGCGCGAGGCGATCGAGGGGTAAGGTACGGGATCGAGAGCCGCCTACGACGGCGACAAGTTCCCGCGCACCGCGGCCGAGCGCCGTCTCATCAGCCACGCGACCCGCGCTAGTAGTCCAGGAGGCTGCAGCCGCGTGGCCAGCGCTTTGCTCCAGGCCCGCCGGTCCCCACGCCAGTCGAACCGACTCGGATCCCGAACAGACGTCGTGCACAAGAGCCCTATCGCCTTGCCCCTGTTGTAGCGCTGCAACCGCTCCTGGAGTTCCGCCGTCTGATCGGCGGTCGGGCTTGAGGTGCCGCTGTCGACCACCACCAGCGTCGGCTCATCGTCGGCGAGCCACTGGCGGGTCCTGGCGCAAAGCCGGTCGTGCCGCTCGCGCGCGCTGACATAGAACCTGGCCAGTCCATCCGCTGAGTGCTCAGGAAACTCGTGCAGGTGAAGCGTGCCAGCCAGACGGTTGGTGATGCCATGTTCGGCGGCGTAAAGATCTTCCCTCTCGAACATCCCAGCGAAGTCCCGCTGCAGATAGAGCAGCAGCCCATCGACCGGCGTAACCTGCCAGGAAAACACCGTGGTCGGGCTCCCTAGCCCGGCCTGCCCCGAGACCTGATCGGTGCCTATCGAGCGCATGTACCACCGGATCTGGTACTGGGCCTGGCAGTCAAGACCGAGGCTGAGGACACGCCGCCACGCCCGACGCTGGGGCGAGGGCCCTGCTTTGGGACTTGCATCGACCAAACCGTACACTCCGTCTCAAGCCGTCCTGAAGTGAATAGCGGCACGGGCGCCGCCCACCAGGAGACAATTGCAGGTGAACCCTCGCGCCTCCCGCTGCGACCGGCACAGTGTTGCACCCGCCCGAGAAAAGCTGCTGTTGCCTAAAACCAAACTTCCGGCTGGTGCAAGATCTGAAGGGTCTCGGCTGGCTGGCCGTGGATGCGCTTGAGCAACAGCTCGCCCATCTGCTGGCCGGCGAGCGCAGTATCCTCGAACAGGGCGTCAACCTTGGGCCGGACCTGCGAGAAGATGGTGGAGGTCTGCTTGGCCACCACCTGCACGTCGCGGCCGATGGTGCGGCCCGCGTCGGTGATGCCGGCCATGACGGCAAGCGCGGACGCATCGCCGGTGCACACGAAGCCATCGGGCGCAGCGGGCTCGCGCAGGCGGCGCATGACGGCGAGGCGGATGTCGTCTGGGGCACTGTCGAGGGTAGCGCCCGAGAGGATTTCCCAATCGAGGCCGGCTTCGGTGACGGCCGCCATGAAGCCATCGCGGAGGTGGTGGCCGAAGCTGAAACGCATGGGCGGCAGGATGATCGTCACCTTGCGGCAGCCCTTGGCCTTGAGGCGCCGGACGGCGTGGTTGGCGAAGGCGGCGTTGTCGTAGTCGACGAAGGGGTGCGGCACCGGGCTCATGGTGCGGCCGTGCGAGACGAAGGGGAAGTTCTCCTCGAGCAGCAGCTTCACGCGGGCATCGTCGGGCTCGGTGCGCGAGAAGATGACGCCGTCGGCGGCCTTGTTGCGCAGCAGGTAGCGGATGGGATCGAGCGGGGTGGCGTTGCGGAAATTGGCGGTGATGACGAGGTGGTAGGCCGTGTCGCGCAGCGCCGCGGTGATGCCCGAGACCATGGACTGGCCGAAGCCGAGGATCTCGTCGTGCGGGTCGAGGATGAGGCCGATAACGTGGGTGCGGCCGGTCTTGAGGCGAAGCGCCGTACGATCGGGCACGTAGCCGATCTCGGCGGCGATCTTCTGGACGCGCAGGCGCGTCTCGTCGCTGAGTTCGGGGGCGTTGTTGAGGGCGCGCGAGATCGTGGTGATGGCGAGCCCGGTCATCTCTGCGATGGTCCGCAGAGTCGGCCGGGCGCCGGGCTTTGATTCGCGCGCACGCGGCCCGCCGCGCTTCTTGTCGCGCGTTTCCGTCTCGCTCACGCCAGATCTCCCTCACGCGGGCGGCCTTCTTGCAGAGGCTCGGCCCGCTCCGGCGCCAGATCAACAGAATATGCAATCGATTTCAAGGCGAGAAGCCAAAGCGGTTTGAAAGACTTTCGTCGTGTAGCGGACGAAAAGGTCGCGGGAACGGATGGCGCGGCGGAAAGTTTTCGAGGCAGGAAATTTCGCTTTAATGCCAGCTAATTGGAAGCGGTGCTCTGGCGGAAGCGGGGGGAGCTTACTATGTTCAGCGCGGTCAGGTTGAGGGACAGGCAGACGAAAGCCGGATGGCGAGTCGGGCCGAAGCATTCTATACCTAGGACGTGGCGGGCATAGCGCCGCCACATAAACGCTGCGGGACGGAGCAATGCTTCCGGCCCGAATTGAATCACCTCGGCCACTGGCCCCTGGAAAAGGAGACGAAATTGCAAATCGCACTTCGCACCGCGCTCCGAACCGGGATCATCGGCAAATGGGTAAAGACCCCCACCAAACGGTGTTGGCGAACCAACCGAATGTGACTGCGACTACCGCGTCACGCATTCGTCTCACAGTTCAGCTAACACCCCGCTCGTCGCCACCGACGGGCCGATGGAGGTTCTTTCCATGCAGCATGCCCATTTTGAAAAGCCCCACGCGGCCAAGCCCATAGCCATCGATATCGACGGCGAGCCGAAGGGCGTCCTGGTTGCGTCCGGCCAGGGGTACAGGTTCCTCGCCGTCAAGCTCGATGCCTTCGGTGTCGACGGCCAGGAGTTTACCTCGGTGGAAGCGGCGGAAGCCGCAGTGCGCTCGTCGCTGAGGGGGCAGGCCTGAGGCCCGCCCCTGACGCCTACCTGATCTGCCCGGTCACTGCCGGAGCCGCCCGTGAACGAAACGGCGGATATCGGCACGCCTGACGCCGAGATCGGCGAGCAGATGGTCATCCAGCCCCTTGAGGTGGTGGATGTCGAGCGCGTATTTTCGCCAGTGGCGAAAGCGACGAATGATCTCCGAGAACATGGTTCCTCCCCTGCAATCGAGCGATGCCGTGCCGTTGCCGGACGGTTGCTGCTGGTCGATTGGTGGAGAGGCTTCTCGACAGGGGTGGCGGCCTTAACCGCTCCGCAAGCGGCGAGGACTAAGGTTTTCCCGGGAATGCAATAGACGGGAAAGGGCGCGCCGATGAAGGCCAGTGCCTATGTGGTGGGGCCAAGCGACGGGCCCGGGGCCGCGCTGATGGACATGGGGCGGGCGCTGGGGTTTCCGGTGGTGCTGCCGTTCCACTCGGTGGCTGCCGCCGAAGCACAGTCGCAGCAGACGCCGCTGGTGTTCTTCCTGTTCGCCGCGGTGCACGACGTGCGGATACTGAAGGGGGTGGCCGACCAGATCCGGTTCGCCCCGGCCCGCCGCATCCGCTTTTCGCCGATGCTGTATTTTTCCGAAAGCCCGTCGGTGGACGCGATCTCGCGCTGCATCGAGATGGGCTTCGATGACGTGATCACCCTGCCCTTCACCCGGCCGCGGCTGATGGCGCGGATCACGCGGCTGGTCGACCATATGCAGGTCTACCACGAGACCTCGGCCTATCTCGGTCCGGAGCGGAAGGTGCATCACGGCTCGGGCCAGTTCCGGCGGATCGAGATCATCCGCAGCCCGTCGAGCGGCACCAGCGTGCTGCGCGACGAGATGCGGGTGGGGCTGTAGCCTCGCGCGGTCAGCCGGGGCGCCGGTCGTGCCCGAACAGCAACGAGTAGCCTACCCAGCAGACCAGCGACCAGGCCGCGCCAAGCGCCCAGCCGGCGATGACATCGGTGGGGTAGTGGACGCCGAGGTAGACCCGCGAGAGGCCGATCGCGACGGTCATGAAGATGCCCAGCCCGATGAAGAAGGCTCGTAGCCTGTGGCGGTGGCTCGCCTCGGCGAGCAGCAGGCCGAGGGTCAGGAAGACCACGGCCGACATGGTGGCATGGCCGCTCGGGAAACTGGCGGTGAAGACGCGGGCCGCCTCGGCCATGTCCGGCCGGGGGCGATCGAACAATTCCTTCAGGGCGGTCGACAGGATGGTGCCGCCCACCACCGAGAAACCGACGAAGATGGCGGTGCGGCTGCGGCCGGCCATGGCGAAGTAGAGGACGGTGACAATCAGGATGAAGCCGAGCACGGTGAAGCTGCCGAGCCCGGTGACATCGCGCACCGCTTCCTGGAACCAGTCCGGCCCCCAAGGCTGCGAGGGATCGGCACGATCTCGAAAGAACGCCGTCACGGCGTCGTCGAACACGGTGGTTTCACCCTCGATCACCTCATCGGCGACCGAAGCGAAGCCCCAGAGCAGCAGGGCGGTCAGCCCGGCCAGGACATAGGGGATGCGGCGCGGCCGGCCAGTCGGGCTCGGGCGCGGCGCATCGGGCAAATCGTCTGTGCTCAAACTGCGGTCCCCGCGGAGGCGACGGCGGGGGCCGGTGGGGTGACCGCCTGCTCCCGCTCGCGCGTCTGCCATGCCGCCCCGTCCCACTCGCGCACGGTGAGGGTGACCTGGCGGTCGGCGATGTCGATGACATTGTAGCCGTTCGCGCCGCCCCGCAAGCGGGTGGAGACGGCCGAGCCGGCCTGGGCCACGAGGATCGGGGCCGCCGCCGAACGGGTCAATCCTGTCGGAGCGTCCTCGGCCGGAATCTGGCCGTGACTGCGGGCATAGGAGAGGTGGAAATGCCCTGACAGCACCAGGCGGACGCCGAGCCGGGCGAAGGTCTGGAGCGCCAGGTCGGCGCGGCGCACCAGCCGCATCGGCTTTTGCACGTCGCCCTCGGGCTGGATCAGCGGGTGATGCGCGACGACGATCCGCAGCGCCTCCGGATCGGTGCCCTCAAGCCGAGACTCGAGCCGTCGCAGTTGCCCCTTGCTGATCGAGCCATGCGCCCAGTTCAGCTCGGCCCGCGCTCGCCGCGAGGTCTTGATGCCGGCAATCACCACTCCGTCGAGTTCGAGCATCGGCTCGAGCTCGGGCGAGATGTGCCGCCGGTATGAGCCATAGGGGTTGAGCAGCCGGCGGAGCACATTGCGGGCAGGAACATCGTGATTGCCCGGTACGGCGAAGATTGGGAGTTGCAGCGCATCGAGGAAGGCCCGGGCGGCGATGAACTCGCGCTCAGTGCCAACCTGGGTGAAGTCGCCGCTGACCACGACGAGGTCGGGCGCGGCAGCGATGATATCGGCCGCCAGCGCATCGGCGACGGTGGTGTCGTGATGACCGAAATGCAGGTCGGAGAGGTGGCAGAGACGCATCAGCCGGTTGCCTCCAGTGGTTCGGCCTCGCTCGCCTCGGCAGCCACCGGTCCGGCCAGCACCTTGAGCCCCAGGGGGTGGATGCGAAAATCGAACGGACCGTCGATCATGCCCACCTCGCCGTCGATCATGGCGCGAACGCGGCGACGGCGCGTGCGGATCGTAACGGATCGCACGTTCTCGATCTCAAGCGCCCCGTCCTGCCGCCAGGTGCCGAGCAGCATTTCGAGCCCAAGCCGGATGGCGTCGCCAGGCGACAACGACGTGACGATGTAGAGCGACAGGAAGCCCCCATCAAGCCGGGTGCGGGTGAACACTTTGCCGAGCCCCGCTGCGTAGTCGTTGTTTGCGACTGCGATCGAGTGCACCCGGTGAATGGTCGGCTCACCATCACCCGTCGTAATTTCCGCTGCGAAGCGGCGGACCCGCGACAGGGCGCGGAAGAAGTGCGTCATGAAGCCCAGCCGGGCGCCCCACGAGGAATTCCCGCGGATCTTCTCGCGGACCGCGGCGATGCCGGGCACGGCGCCGATCACCACCTTGTGGAGGAAGACCTGGCCGTTGACCTCGCCGAAGTCGATCTCGCGCTCGACCATGTCGGGCAAGGCGGCGAACCACTGGTCGAGTTCGAGCGGCAGGTTGAGATCGCGGGCGAGCAGGTTGGCGGTGCCGAGGGGCAGGACGGCGAGCCGCTTGCCGGTCTCGCTCGCCACCTTGGCCAGCGCCGTGGCGGTGCCATCGCCACCCGCCGCGACGAGGACGGGGGCGGTGCTGTTGCCGGCGGCGCGCAAGCGCTGCGAGAATGGCTTAGAGCTGTCGGCGTCGATGCTGATGCGATGGCCCATCTCGGCGAACTTCGCCACGATGGCCTCGGCCGTCACCCCGCCAGCGAGCGCGGTGCCTGAACTGGCGTTCAGCATGACGTGATAATGGATGTCGGACATGATGCACCCCGTTTTCCGCACAACGGGCGGGCGGCCAGTTGGTTCGATCGGTGGCGTAAATCAGGCGCGCGCCGCGTGGCGCTCGCCCCAGCCCATTACCCGGTCGCGGCCTGCATCCTTGGCGATATAGAGCGCTGCATCGGCGCGACGGACCAGTTCGGTGGCGGAGACAGTCGAGCCAGGCTCAAGGGTGGCAACGCCGAGGCTGACGGTGACGATCCGTTTCTCACTGCCGGCATGGGCGATATCGAGCGCGCGGACGGACTCGCGCAGTTGCTCGGCCAATTCCCACGCGCCCTGCTGGTTGGTGTCGGGCAGGATGAGCGTCATTTCCTCACCGCCATAGCGCGCCACCACATCGGCCGGACGCCGGGCGCCGGCGCGCAACGCGGCAGCCACCTGCTTCAGGCACTCGTCGCCGGCCTGATGGCCGTAGCGGTCGTTGTAGGCCTTGAACCGATCGATATCGACCATGACGAGGCTCAGCGGCTGCCTGCTGCGCGCGGCCCGCAATGCCTCGTCGGCCAGTCGCTCGTCGAAGCCGCGCCGGTTGAGCAGGCCGGTGAGCGCATCGGTGGTGGCCATGGCGCGCAGTTGTTCGGTGAGGGCCATCAGCCCGGCCTCGGCCCGCTTCAGGTTGGTGATATCCGAGACCAGCACCGTGGCACCGCCGTCAGGCATCGCCCGGGTCCGGATATGCAGCCAGTGACCGTCAAAGAGCGGGACTTCCTCCTCACCGCCCGTTGCCAGCGACGCGACGATCGACGTGACCCAGTTGCCCCGGTCTTTCGGAATGTGCAGTTGCTCGCCACGCTCGGCGGCCGCCTTCAGGATGTCGCTCAGATGGGACCCGGGGACCCGGACGTCGCTGGTGAGCGGAAACATGGCGCGGTACTGGTCGTTGGTGAACACCAGCACGCCATTGGCATCGAAACGGGCGAGCCCGTCCGACATCGTCGTCAGCACCAGATCGAGCTGCTTCCGTCCCTCCAGCAGCGCCTGCTCGAGGGTCTTGCGCTCCGTGATGTCACGGGAGGCACCGGCGAGCCCGATCACTTCGCCGTCGACGTTCCGAACTGCCACCTTGGAGGTGAGGAACCAGCGCTGCTCACCGTGTTCGGCAACCAGCTCCTCAAGGTTCAATACCTCCCCGCCATTGCGGACAATTTCCTGCTCGACGTCGAACAATTTTCTGGCCCGTTCGGGCGAAGCGAGGTTGAAATCTGTCTTGCCTCGCAACTCGGCCGGCCAGGCGAAGCCATGCCTGATCGCGACCATGTTGTTGGCGGCAACGAACCGGCTTTCGTTGTCCTTGACAAACAGGTAGTCCGGCGCCTGCCCGAATGCGTCCTGCAGGAGTTTCTGCTCGTCCATCAGCCGCTGACGCTGCACCAGGAAGAAGGTGGCCACCGCCGTCGCGACAAAGCCGATCGCGACGATAGGCATGCCCGCCTTGAGCGCAGTCCACAGCATCGCTTCGGGTAGCAGCACGAATCCACCGAGTGGCGCCGTGGCGCTGACCAGCGAAAACGCCAGGATCGCGCCGGTGCTGGCACCGTGTCGCCGCATGAGGGCGTGGGCAACCAGTCCGATAGCACTCACAAGGCCAATGCTTAAAAGGGCGCCGGCCACGCCGACTCCGCCGAGTGCAGCGCGAAAGCCGCCGGTCATCACCGCCGTGATCGCCACAGCCACCGGGCCGCCCAGGAAGGCGGCCATGGCCACGAAACAAGCGCGCAGGTCGAAGTAAACGCCGGTCTGAATTTCGATCGACACCTGCATGGAGACGATGGCGCCGAACCCCATGACGGTGCCGAGGATGGCGCGCCGATAGGGTCGCCTGACCCGCCTCAGCAGATCCTGCAAATGCAGCCAGCCGAACCCGAACAGTCCGACAACCGCAAAATTGGCGATGAGGGACTGCCACATGGCGTGAAGGGTCCAGGTTTCCACCGACCCTAGACGAGGCGTCTCTACCTTAAGGTTAAAGTCGAGAACTTTAATTAAACCGACCGGAACCGGGCGCGGTAGTCGCGGGGGGTCATGCCGCGCAAGGCGCGGAACTGGCGGTTGAAGTTGGCGAGCGAGGCGTAGCCCACGGCGTCGGCGACGTGCTGGATCGGCTGGTCGGTGGAGGAGAGGCGCGAGCAGGCGTCGCCGATGCGCAGGCCGGTGAGATAGGTACCGATGCTGGTGCGGGTGTGGCGGGTGAAGAGGCGGTGCAGCCCGGAGACGCTGAGTGCGGCGATTTCCGCGAGGTCGGGCAGCGAGACGGGATCGGCATAGTGCTGGTGCAAGTGGGTCAGCACCCGGTCGAGCCGCGAGCGGCTGGCTTCGGTGGGGCGCGGCGCGACGCGCGACAGCGGCTGGGCCGGGGCATCGGACAGGCGGGCGAGGATGGCGACGAGGCCGAGCAGGCGCTGCAGCGGGGGCAGCGTGAAGATCGCCTCGATCTGCTCGCGCAGCGCCAGCCCGGTTTCGGGCGGGAAAGCCAGGCCGGTGGCCGAGCGTTCGATGAGGTCGCGCAGCGGGCGGAGCTCGACCGAGCCCGCGATCAGCGCCGCAAGCCACTCGCGCTCGAACCACAGGACGAGGGCGACATGCGGGCTGGTTGGGTCGAGTTTTTCGCGGCTGGCCCAGGTGTGGGGGAGGTTCGGGCCGACCAGCACGAGGTCGCCGTGGCCGTAGCTGCCGACATGGTCACCGACGAAGCGCTGGCCGGCGGAGTTGAGGGTCAGGGTCAGCTCGAGCTCGGGATGGTGGTGCCACTGGAACGGGATGGCGTCATCGAGGCGGCGGTTGAGCATGCTCCACGACGCCTCGGGCGGACGCTGCAGGTGCTCGAGGAATGGCCGCATTGCGCAACTCCGGCGCCGAGAATGCCAGAATAGTATCAGTTTTGTGCGGAGGAGGACAACACGCCTGGCGCCGTGCGGCTAGTGTCAGCTCACCCGAGCGAGGGGAGATTGAATTGGGAGAGCAGTATGAGCATGGCAGCGGCCACTATGGCGACACCGATGAAGCGCGACAGCCATCCGACCACGCAGGCTTCGACGCAGCTCAAGGACATCCGGAAAACCCTGCCTCTGCGGGTGCTGTCGGAGGACGACTGGCAGCACTGGATCACCAAGGGCTACGTGATTGTGCGTCAGGCGGTGCCTGCGACCAATGTCGAGCGGCTTGTGGACCTGCTCTGGCGTTTTGACGAGAAGGACCCGAACGACCAGTCGACCTGGTACGCGCCGCAGCGCCGCGACCACATCATGAAGGAGCTGAACGGCACCGGCATGCTGGAAATCTACAACCACCAGTACCTGTGGGACAACCGGATGGAGACGCGCATCTACGATGCGTTTGTCGACATCTGGGACCGCGAGGATTTGTGGGTCACGATCGACCGGGCCAACCTCAACCCGCCCAAGAAGGTGAAGGGGAACCCCAACGGCTTCATCCACTGGGACGTCGATACCTCGATCACCCCGCCGCCGATCGGCGTGCAGGCGGTGCTGAGCCTGAAGAAGCAGGACGGCGATGTCGGCGGCTTCCAGTCGGTGCCTTACCTGTTCGAGCATTTCGACGAGTGGGTGAAGACGCAACCGGAGGATCGCGACCCGATGCATCCGGACATGACGGGGCTATCGACGGTGAATGTCGATCTCGAGCCGGGCGACCTGATGATCTTCAACTCGCTGCTGGCGCATGGCGTGCGGCCCAACCACTCCGACAACCGGGTGCGGATGGCGCAGTATATCTCGATGCATCCGGCAGAGTTCGACAACGAGGCAGAGCGGCTCGAGCGCATCCGGCTGTGGCGTGAACTGGACTCTCCGAAACGCGACGCCTTCCCCGGCGATCCGCGCGACTGGGAAAAGCACAATGCCGAGACGGCCACGCTGACGCCCTTGGGCGAGAAACTGCTCGGCCTGACGCGCTGGTAGCCGCCCGGCCTGCGAGGCACAAAAAAAGGGCCCGCGAGGGCCCTTTTCGTCGTTCAGTGCGAGCTCTGCGAGCTCTGCGAGCTCAAGCGAGCTTAGAGCGCGCGGAGGTTCGTCGCCGAAACCTTGCCGTCACGGCCCTTTTCGAGCTCGTAGCTCACCTTCTGGCCTTCGTTCAGGCCGGAAAGGCCAGCGCGCTCGACGGCCGAGATGTGGACGAATGCGTCCTGGCCGCCGGTGTCCGGCTGGATGAACCCGAAACCCTTGGTGGAATTGAAGAACTTAACGGTGCCTTCGGTCATGATGGCTTCTTTCGATAATCGTGTGCGGGGTCTTCCCGCGTCACACGTGTTTCCCGGACGGCGACATGCCGCCGGGCCTAAACGCTGCAATGATCAAGAGGTAGCCAGAAGGACCAGAGGTCCGGATGGATAGCGCCCGGAAAACCGAAACGTCAGATGGGGTCACTGTCACACGCCTCAATCAGAGTCGGATGGCAGGGGTGAGAGATCGTTTTCGTCGACGATCCGCTCGTAGTTTTCGTTGTCGCTCCGCACCCGGTAGCGCAGCGGGCCGCCTTCGTGTGGAAGCCGCGCGACGATGGTGCAGGTTGCTGCCCCACGCGCAAACTCCCGGCCGCCAGGCGCCATGGCAAGGCGCTGGCCGACCGCGTAGCGATGGCCGATCGACTGGCCGGCCACCGGCTGCGTCATCGACGCGCTGGTGGCCGGAACGTAGGCGGGCGCCGGAACTGCGGAGGGGGTCGCCCCGCGCTTCTTGGAAGCATTGCGGGACGGCACGGAGATGCACTTGTAAGGCATTGTTTCGTGCTCCTGCGGCAGGGACGCCGCGCCGCCGGTCACGGCTGCGGACGGGTGAAGCGGGCCGGGCGCAGCGGCAGCTTCGGCTTGGGCGCTGCGATCAGGCCCTCGCGGATCGCCTGCTTGCGCGCATTCTTGCGGCTGCGACGCACGGCTTCGGCCTGCTCGCGCACGCGCGCTTCGGACGGCTTCTCGTAGTAGCGGCGGAGCTTCATCTCGCGGAAGACGCCCTCACGCTGCAGGCGCTTCTTCAGCACCCGCATGGCCTGATCGACGTTATTGTCCCTGACGGTGACCTGCATTGTGCATCCTCGCGTTGTTGGTGATGGTGGAGACCCGCTTGCGGGGAAGCGGATAACTGAGACTGTTGTAGAGACCCCGGAGTTCACCCCCGGCGAACTCGAACTCGCCAATGGTCAGGCGGGCGCCCCGAAGGCTGATGGGCGCGGCTTCCTCGAAGGCAAATCTCAGGGCGTTGGCGGCGCGCCGGAACGCGCGAGCGCCCAGCGAAGTAGCGGTTTCCCAATCGCTGCCGAGGTGAAGCTCGGCGCGAGCGAGATAGTCGAAATCTGGCATATGGACATTGGCGCCTCCCGAAACCGTCCGTCGCTGCTGGGCAGCGGGGCAGGCACGGCCTGGTGGCGAAACTTTCTGCAAGTGCGCTGCGGCCTGTGGCCGGCGCTGTTCCCCGCCCGCTGTTGCGGACCAGGTCTAGTGGCGACGCCATAATAGCGCGCTCACACGCTATATGGAGGGAATGGACCACAAAAGCAAGCACGCAGTCCGATCACGGCAGGGCGACCGGTCTGCGGACCGCCCTGCCCTGCCCGCCTATCAGGACGGCGGATCGGTGGCGGCGGGCTTGCTGGCAGGACTGGCCGCGGCCTTCTGCTGGCGCTTTTCGGCGAGGTGGACCAGCACGGCGGCGAAGGCAGTGAGGACGGCGATGCCGCCCATCGAGCCGCCGAGGGCATTGCGCACGTAGGCGCCAGGGAGGGTTGCGGCGAAAACGAGGATGAGCGTAACCCACCAGCCGGCCTTTTCGAAGAGCGGCGCGTGGATGATGTCGTCGCGCAGGAAGGCGAAGGCCAGCACCACGAGGATGACATAGGCGTGCGGGTGCAACTCCCAGCCGGTGCCGACGGCAGCGAAGCTGGTCCTGACCAGATCGGTGTACTCAATGAGGTTCATGGCGTTGGGGATGAAACCGCCGCCAGAATCGTTGAGATAGAGGAAGAACTGCGAGACAAAGAGCAGCACGATGGCTGCGATCATCAGCAGGCGGGCGGGCGACTTGTCGCGGAAGAACTCCTGCACGAGCCCCATCGGTCGTTCCTTTTTCGGACGCTAGCTAGTCGGTTGGTGGCGAAAGCCGCGCCACTTCGGTTTGGGCGAAGCCGCGCTGCTCGTGATCGGCAGGGGCCAGGTCAAGGAAGCGGCTGAAGGCGTCTCGCGCCTCGGCTGGCCGGTTGTCGCGGTCGTAGAGCTTGCCCAGCGACAGGAAAACCGTCGGAATGGGCGGGCTGGCATCGCGCAGCGCCTCGAAGGCGGCGATGGGGTCGGCGAGCGGGCGGTCGCCGGCGAGCGCCAGACCCATCAGGGTGCCGGCGCGCACGACCATCAGGCGGTCGCTGGTCTCGCCGCGCGCCATCGCGGCATCGTAGGCGGCGAGCGCATCGGCATAGGCCCGGGTGGCGACCAGTGCGTTGCCGAGGGAGAACCAGGCCTCGGTATTGTTCGGCTCGAACTGCGCCCAGTTGCGATACATGGTGGCAGCGGCGGCGTAGTCGGGCGGATCGCCGTACTTGCCGTAGTAGAGGTTGCCCAGGGCTTCGAGCGCCTCGGGGTCGCCCGGCGCGACGGCGAGGGCCTCCTCGAGATGCGCTTCGCCCGAGGCGCGCTCGCCCAATTCCAGTTCGGTGCGGCCGGCCAGCACCAGGTGCCGCGGCTCGGCCGGTTCGAGTTCGGCCGCAGCGAGGAAATGCCCCACGGCGGTGGCGCGGTCGCCCTGCATGTAGGCGACAGAGGCCTGGCCCTGGGCGATCTCCAACCGGCCAGTACCGGCGCGGGACGCCTGCCGCAGCGCCGCGTTCGCCTCGTCGAAGCGGCCGAGATGGGCGAGGGCGAGGGCGCGATTGACCTCGGCTTCGACCAGTTTTGGATCGCGCTGGCGCGCTGCCTCGAAGGCGGCAAGCGCCTCGGCATGGTTGCCGCGGTTCATCTCGATTTCGCCGATGAGGTTGTAGGCCCACTGGGCCGCCGGGTCGCGCTGCCGCACCAGCTGGCGGGCCAGCACCACGGCGCGGTCGGGCGCGGTGCGCGACAGGGCGGCGATCGAGACGAACGGATCGAGCTCGCTGAAGATGTGCTCGGCGGCGAGCCGGAAATAGTCGCGGCTGGGGGTGGAGCCGACCTCGGGCAGATCGATGATGGTAGCGGTGCCGCGCAGCACGCGCAGCCGGAGCCGCATTTGCTCGGGGGCGCAGGCCGGGGTGGCGCAGACGAACTCGCCGGAGATGCGGGTTTCGAACAGGTTGAGGAACTGGCGCACCTGCGACAGCACCGCCTCGAGCGACAGGCCGCTCTGCGGGATAGAGAAATCGAGCGCCCGCCCCTGCGGCACGGCGACGAAGGTCCGCTTGGCGGTGTCGGCGGCGGACTCGAAATCCTTGAGCCCGTCCCAGACGCGATTGGCGGCGACCTCGGGCGTGAGGCCCATTTCTACAAGGGTCAGCGGCACCGAGATCGGCTCGATCACCACCTGATTCTTCCACAGCTGGGTGGCGAGGGCCGGCAGCAGCAGGAAGAAAGCCACAAAGAAGCTGAAGTTGATCAGCAGCGAGCGCAGCGTATTCGAGATCGCCTCGACGGTGGGCAGCGTAATGAAACGGCGCGACGGCCGCCGGGGCGCCGCGATTTCGGCGGGCGCGGACGACGTGACTGCTTCCGCCGATGGCTCCGCCGTGTCGGCGCGCCGCCGTGCCGCCCTGCGTTTCGGACCGGTTGGCTGGTTCTGTTCGGTCACCATCTACCCTCGCCCGCACGGTATCTGCAGGCGGGGGTTTGTCCAGTGGCTGCCGGGCCAACCCCCTGTTATCCGTGATTGATCATGACGTGGCGGACGGCGGTGTAATCCTCCAGCGCGTAGATCGACATGTCCTTGCCGTAGCCGGACTGCTTGAGGCCGCCATGCGGCATCTCGTTGACCAGCATGAAGTGGGTGTTGATCCAGGTGCAGCCGTATTGCAGGCGGGCGGCCGTCTGCATCGCCTTGTCGATGTCCTTGGTCCACACCGACGAGGCGAGGCCGTAGTCGGAATCGTTGGCCCAGGCGATGGCATCCTCGGGTTCGGTGAACCGGGTGATCGAGACGACCGGGCCGAACACTTCGCGCCGCACGATCTCGTCCTGCTGCAGGGCCCCGGCGATGACGGTGGGCTCGTAGTAGAAACCCTTGTCGCCCGAGACGTGGCCGCCGGTAGTGATCTTTATGTGCGGCAGTTCCGACGCGCGCTCGACGAAGCTCGCGACGCGGTCGCGCTGGCGCTTTGAAATCAGCGGGCCGATTTCGTTGATCGTATCGTCCTGCTGGTTGAACTGGATCGAGCCGACGGCCGCGCTGAGGTCGGCGACCAGCCGGTCGTGGATCTTCGGGCCGGCATAGATGCGGCAGGCGGCGGTACAATCCTGGCCGGCATTGTAGAAGCCGAAGGCCTTGAGGCCGTTGACCACCGCATCGAGGTCGGCGTCGTCGTAGACGATGACCGGGGCCTTGCCGCCGAGTTCAAGATGCGTGCGCTTGACCGACTTTGCGGCGGCCTGCAGCACCTTCTTGCCGGTGGCGACGTCGCCGGTGATCGAGATCATGTTGACGCGCGGGTGGTTGATGAGCGCGTTGCCGACGCTTTCGCCGCGGCCGAGCACGACGTTGACGACGCCTTCGGGCAGGACATCGGCGAACACCTTGGCGAGCTTCAGGGCGGTGAGCGGGGTCTGCTCGGAGGGCTTGAAGATGACGGTGTTGCCGCCGGCGATGGCGGGGGCCAGCTTCCAGGCCATCATCATCAGCGGGTAGTTCCACGGCGCGATGGAGGCGACGACGCCGATGGGGTCGCGGCGGATCATCGAGGTATGGCCGGGGAGGTACTCGCCCGCCACCGCGCCATGCATGTTGCGGACCGCGCCGGCGAAGAAGCGCCAGCAATCGACGATGGCGGGGATTTCGTCGTTGAGCACGGCGTTGATCGGCTTGCCGCAGTTCAGCGCCTCGAGCGCAGCGAAGCCGGCCGCGTCATCCTCGATGGCCTGGGCGATCTTCAGCAGGTAGTTCGAGCGCTGGCCGGGGGTGGTGCGGCTCCAGGTGGCGAAGGCCTTTTCGGCGGCGGCGACGGCCGCGTCGATCTGGCTGTCGGAGGCCTCGGCGACGGGCTCGATCAGCGCGCCGGTGCGCGGGTTCAGCACCTGCTCGGCGGTTTCGGTGCCCGCTTCGAAGCGCGAGCCGATCAGCATTTGCGTGTCCATGGTCTCTCTCCCGGTCCTACTTGCCTGCCCCGGCAACCGATTGTTCCCCGCCGCGCGTCAGGTAGAAGGCGGCGAGGATGGGCAGGAAGGTGACGATGATGACCACCATCGCCACCACATTGGTGACAGGCCGCTGGCGCGGCCGGATAAGTTCTTCGAGCATCCAGATCGGCAGGGTCTGCTGCTGCCCGGCGGTGAAGGTGGTGACGATCACCTCATCGAAGCTCAGCGCAAAGGCCAGCATGCCGCCGGCGAGCAGCGCGGTGCCCAGATTGGGCAGGATGACGTGGCGGAAGGTCTGGAAGCCATCGGCGCCAAGGTCCATCGCGGCCTCGACCAGCGAGCCGTGCAGCCGCCGGAAGCGGGCGACAGCGTTGTTGTAGACCACGACGATGCAGAACGTCGCGTGGCCGAGGATGATGGTCCAGAACGAAAACGGGATTTCCATCAGGTTGAAGGCGGAGCGCAGCGAGATGCCGGTGATGATGCCGGGCAGCGCGATGGGCAGGATCACCAGCAGCGAGATGGTCTCCCGGCCGAAGAACTTCGTGCCCGACACGGCTGCGGCGACGAGGGTGCCGAGCACCAGGGCGATGACGGTGGAGATGGAGGCGACCTGCACCGAGAGGGTGAGCGCCTGCCAGACATCGGGCCGGTTCCAGGCGGCCTCGAACCATTTGAGCGTCAGCCCCGGCGGCGGCCACTGGTAGGTCCGCTCCTCGGTGGAGAAGGCATAAAGGAAGATCAGCGCCAGCGGGGCGAGCATGAAGAGCAGGCCGGCGAAGGCGGCGACCTTGAGGCCGAGGGGGGCGTGGGAGTCGGAGTTCATTGCCGCCCTCCACGCTCTTTGCTTTGTTCGGCAGCGATTGGGAGCGCCCCCTCCACCATGCTTCGCATGGTCCCCCTCCACCATGCTTCGCATGGTCCCCCTCCACCATGCTTCGCATGGTCCCCCTCCCCCGCTGCGCGGTGGAGGAGCACGGCGACCTCGGTGCCCCGACACGGCTCCACCGCATGGCGCAAGTCTGCCGGTCAGAGCGCATCAAAGGCTCCGGCGCGTTTGGCGAGCCACAGGTAGAGGCCCATGATGACGATCGGCACGACGGTGAAGGCGGCGGCGAGCGGGATGTTGCCGGCGGTGCCTTGGTGGGAATAGACCGCCTGGCCGATGAAGAACTGCGAATTGCCGATGATCTGCGGGATGATGTAGTCGCCCAGGGTCAGCGAAAACGTAAAGATCGAGCCGGCGATGACGCCGGGCAGCGCCAGCGGGAAGATCACCTTCCAGAATGTCTGGCGCGGGGTGGCGCCGAGATCGGCCGAGGCATCGAGCAGGTTGGTGGGGACGCGCTCGATCGCTGCCTGGATGGGCAGGATCATGAAGGGCATCCAGACATAGAGGAAGACGAGGAAGGTGCCGGTGTAGCTGATCGACAGCGAGTTGCCGCCGATGACCGGGATCGACAGCCACGCCTCGAGCAGCCATTTGAGATGCAGTTGCTCGAAGGCCCAGTTGAGGATGCCTTCCTTGGCGAGGATCAGCTTCCACGCGTAGATCTTCACCAGGTAGCTGGCCCAGAGCGGCAGCATGATGGCGAGGTAGAACAGCGCCTTCCACTTCCCCCGCGCATAACGGGCGGCCATGTAGGCGATGGGAAAGGCGACGACGGCCGAGGCGAGGGTGACCAGCGCCGCCATCGAGGTGGTGCGGACGATGATGTCGAGATTCTGCGGGCGGAGCAGCTCGGCATAGGTCTTGAGGGTGAACTCGCGGTTGATGAGGCCGGAGAACTCGTCGATCGAAAAGAAGCTCTGCAGCAGCAGCGCCAGCAGCGAGCCGAGATAGACGATGCCGAGCCACAGGATGGCCGGCAGCAGCATCAGGAAGATGAGGAGGCCCGGGCGGCGCCAGAAATGGTCGGACAGCGCGCCGAGCCAGCCGCGCCGGTTGGCGAGGATGGCGCCCGTGCCTGCCGCGAGCGCGGTCACTCGGGGTTCTCCATGAAGTGGAGAGCATCGGTCGGGAAGGAGACGGTGACCCGGTCGCCTTCGTGCGGCAGGTCGCCGGAAGCCGGCACGACGGCAGTGAGGCGCTGGCCGGCGAGGTCGATGCCGAGGCGGGTGGTGGAGCCGGTATAGCTGCGGGTGACGACCGTGCCGGTGAGCGGCGCGGCGCCGTCACTCGCTTGCGATACACTGATCGCCTCGGGGCGGAGGCTGGCCCATCTCGAAACGCCGGCCACGGACAGCACGAACTCGGGCGGCAGGACGTTGGAGGAGCCGACGAAATCGGCGACGAAGCGGGTCTGCGGGCGGCGGTAGATTTCCTCGGGGGTGCCTACCTGCATGATGCGGCCGGCGTTGAACACGGCGACGCGGTCGGCCATCGACAGGGCCTCGCCCTGGTCGTGGGTGACGAAGATGAAGGTGATGCCGAGCTGCTTCTGGAGCGCCTTCAGCTCCTCCTGCATCTGCTCGCGCAGCTTCAGGTCGAGGGCGCCGAGCGGCTCGTCGAGCAGCAGCACCTTGGGCTTGTTGACGATGGCGCGGGCGAGCGCCACGCGCTGCCGCTGGCCGCCCGAGAGCTGGCCGGGGCGGCGGTCGCCATAGCCGGTGAGCCGGACCAGCTCGAGCGCCGCCTCGGCGGCGCGGTAGCGCTCGGCCTTGTCGACCTTGCGCAGCATCAGCGAGAAGGCGACGTTGTCGCGCACGTTCATGTGCGGGAACAGCGCATAGTCCTGGAACACGGTGTTGACGTTGCGCCGATAGGGCGGCACGCCCTCCACTGCTTCGCCGAAAATCTCGATGCGGCCGGAAGTGGGCTGCTCGAAGCCGGCGATCAGGCGCAGGCAGGTGGTCTTGCCCGAGCCCGATGGCCCCAGCATGGCGAAGAACTCGCCCGGCGCCACCACGAGGTCGACCCCGTCCATGGCCCGCACGCTGCCGAAATGGCGCGACACATTATGCAGCGAGACTGCGGTCGTCATGGCGTTCTCGACGATCGTAGTGGGAGGAATCGGGGGCGCGGCCGAAGCAGCGCCCCCGGGATGGCCTAGCGTCCGCCAATCACGCCGACATAGTCGGAGACCCAGCGGTAGTACGGCACGCATTCGCCGGTCTCGCACTTGGTGACCGGGGTGCGCCAGAAGCGGATCTTCTCGAAATCGTCGCCACCATTGTTGGCGCAGCCGGTATCGCCGAGGAGTTCGTTGCCGGTGCAAGCAGCGGGCACCGACGGCACGGTACCGAACCAGGCGGACACGTCACCCTGCACCTTGGGCGAGATCGAGTGCTCCATCCACATGTAGGCGCAGTTGGGGTGCGGGCTGTCGACATGCAGCATGGTGGTGTCGGCCCAGCCGGTGATGCCTTCCTCGGGGAAGGTCGAGGCAACGGGGGCGCCTTCGGCCTTCAGCACGTTGACCATGAACGGCCAGGAGGAGGAGGCCACGACGCCTTCGTTCTTGAAGTCGTCCATCTGGATGAAGGCGTCGTGCCAGTAGCGGCCGACGAGGGTGCGCTGTACGCGCAGCAGGTCAAGCGCAGCGGCGTACTGTTCCTCGTTGAGCGCGTAGGGGTCGGTGATCCCCAGCTCGGGCTTGTGCGTCATCAGGTAGAGCGCTGCGTCGGCGACGTAGATCGGGCCGTCATAGGCCTGGACGCGCCCCTTGTTGGTCTGGCCGTCGGGGAGATCCATTTCCTCGAACACGACGTTCCAGCTGGTGGGCGGCGTGTCGCCGAACACTTCGGTATTGTACATCAGCACGTTGGCGCCCCAGACATAGGGGGTGCCGTAGTGGACGCCGTCCACGGTGTGCCAGGCGGCGCTTTCGAGCCGCGGGTCGATGGCCGACCACGACGGGATCAGCGCGGTGTTGATCGGCTGCACGCGCTTGCCGGCGATGAGCCGGAGCGAGGCGTCGCCCGAGGCGGTGACGAGGTCGAAGCCGCCCTCGTTCATGAGCGCGACCATTTCGTCGGAGGTGGCAGCGGTCTTGACGGAGACCTTGCAGCCGGTATCGGCCTCGAACTTGGTGACCCAGTCGAAGGCCTTGTCGGTCTCGCCGCGCTCGATATAGCCGGCCCATGCCACGATAGAGACTTCGCCCTCACCGGCGCCGAGCGATTGCAGCATGTCCTGCGCCATCGTCTGGCCGCCGACGGCGACAACCATGGTCAAGGCGGTGCACGTCCGGAACACTCTAGTCTTGAGAATGGATTTCATCGTTTGCTCCCTGCACGGGCCGCGCTCCCAAAAGCGCATCCGGCCCTCGGATGAGACGGTATCGGACGGGGGAACATTCGCAAATTCATTCGACAGAAGGGAGCTATCGGATTTTCCGATATCACGTCCGGTGTGGTCAGCTGGTCCGCCGTTCCGGCGACGGCCGGGTTCGCGACAGATGCTGCTGCTGGGCGAGGCCGATGAAATCGCGCGCCGCCTGGGTCAGCTGGCTGCCGCGGCGCCAGACCATGCCGACCTGCACCACCGGCAGCGCACCCGACACGTCACGGCTCTCGATCCGGTCGCCTTCGAGCGACCAGGGGCGGTAGACGAGATCGGGGAGGAGCGCGATGCCGGCGCCGGTGGCGACGAGGCTGCGCACCGCCTCCACCGAGCGGGTGCGGAAGGCGACGTTTGGGCGTGCCGAGAAGGCGGCGAGGAGCTTGCCGGTGTTCTCCTCGGTTTCGTCGACCGTGAGCATGATCAGCGGTTCGGGGACGATGTCGCTCACCGAAATGATGTCGGCGCCGGCCAGCCGGTGGCCGAGCGGCAGCCAGAGGCGATAGGGCGAGGTCTCGAAGATTTCGGCCTGCAGGGCGACGCGGTCGCGCAGGTTGGAGATGACCATGACGGCGACGTCCAGTTCGCCGCCGATCAGCAGATGCTCGAGATAGTCGCCATTGTCCTCGATGGCGGTGACGTTGACGTTGGGGTTGGCGCGGCGGTAGCGGGCGAGGAGATCGGAGAGCACATAGCCCGCGACCAGCGAGGTGACGCCGAGCTGCAGCGTGCCGCCCGCCGGAGCCGCCGCTTCGCCAAAACTCCGCCGCGCATCGGAGACGCTGGCGAGGATGCGGGTGGCGTGCCGGTAAAACTGGTGGCCGCGATGGGTGATGGCGAGGCCGCGCCGGTGCCGCTCGAACAGGGTGACGCCGAGATCGTTCTCGAGTTCCTTGATCGCGTCGGTGACCGCCGACTGGCTGATCGACAGCGCCTGCGACGCTGCCGAGACGGTGCCTTCCTCGGCGACCGAGATGAAATACTGCAGCTGCCGCAGCGTGAACGCCATTGCCCTCAATGATCCCTGGCCGCCGACGGGGGCCGGGACCAGTTGAGCATGGAATGCACAGCAAGGGGATAGGGGCTGAACGGCGCGTGTCGCAGCAGCCCAGAGGGCTCCGCCGCTTGCCCGATCGAGCCAATTTCAATAGGTTGGGCGTCGCTTCGTCCGTCGGGTCACGTTTCCATCATGCGTATCGGTTTCGAGCTGCCGCCACAGCAGCGGGTCTATGGCGGCTTCTTCATCTATTCGTTCTGCATGGGGAGCCTGCCGCCGCGCCTGCCGGATATCCAGCGGGCGATGGGGGTGGAGGAAGGGGCGCTCGGCTTCGGGCTGATCGGCGCGGCCGCCGGTACGCTGATCTCGCTCAGCCTTGCCGGACCGTGGCTCGAGAAGTTCGGCTATCGCCGCTCGATCCTGACGCTGATTCCGCTGCTGGCGCTGTTCTATGCCATTGCCAGCTTCGCCACCGGGCCGCTCGCCTTCTTCATGCTGCTGCTGCCGGTCGGTCTTGCCATCGGCGGTATCGAGATCATCCTCAACCTCGAGGCTGATCGCACCGAGCACATGATCGGCCACCGGATCATGAACCGGGCGCATGCGTTCTGGAGTTTCGGCTTTTTCTCGGCCGGCATCATCTCCGCCGGCATCGCGCAGACGGGGCTCGAGGTGCATTTGCACCTGCTGCTGATGGTACCCGTAGTGATCGCGGGGGTGGCGCTGCTGCTCGGCCGGTTCGATCCGGCGCCGCACCGCACCGGTGGCTCGACCGACGAAACCAAGGGCTTCGCCTGGCCGACGGGCGCCGTGATGATCCTCGTGATCGTTACCCTGTCGGTGATGATCATGGAGGGCGCCGGCATCGACTGGTCGGCCATCTACATGCGTGACGAGTTCCAGGTGACGCCGTTCCTCGCGGGGTTTGCGGTGGCGCTCGGCGCCTTGACGCAGGCGCTGACGCGCTTCTTCGTCGACCCGTTCGTAGAGCGCTACAGCCCGACGCTGGTATCGCGCGTGCTGCTGACGCTGCTGCTCGCCGGTACGCTGCTGATCTTCTTTGCCACCTCCGACTGGATGGCGCTGCTCGGCTTCGGGCTCTGCGGCGTTGGCACCTCGGCGATCTTCCCGCTCGCCATGTCGGCGGCGGCACAGCGCACCGACCGGCCGGCCGCAACCAATGTCGCCTCGCTGGCGCAGACCAGTTTCACCGCCTTCCTGCTCGGGCCGCCGCTGCTCGGGTATGTCGCCGAGCATTTCGGTATCCGCTGGAGCTTCGGCATCGGCATCCCGCTCATCATCCTGAGCCTCATTTTCGCCGATGCCCTGGGCAAGAAGCCCATCCGGCACGAGATTGATTGATCACATGTTCAACCTGAAGCCGCACCAGCGGGTCTATGGCATCTTCTTCGTGTTCGCGCTGTCGATGGGGGCGTTGCTGTCGCGCCTGCCCGACCTGCAGGAATCGCTGGACCTGACGGAGGGACAGCTCGGCCTCGTGCTGATCTCGATGTCGATCGGCGCGCTGTTCGGCCTCACCTTCTCGAGCCCGCTGATCGAGAAATATGGCGCACGCACTACCGCCTTCGTCACGGTGTTCGGCGCCTCTGTAATGTACGCCATCGTGCCGTGGGTGCCGTCGGCGCTGCTGCTGGCGCCGGTGTTCTTCATCGCCGGGCTGTTCGCCGGGGCGCTCGAGATCAACGTCAACCTCGAGACCGACCGACACGAGGCGCAACTGGGCACCCGCATCATGAGCCGGGCGCACGGCATGTGGAGCCTCGGCTTCTTCGTCACGGCGTTCATCTCGGCCGGGGTGCGCCAGTTCGGGATTTCCATCCACGTCCACACCTTCGTGGCGCTGCTGGTAGTGGTGGCGTTCGGCTTCATCGTGTTTTCGAAAATCCAGAACGCGCCGGTCCGCGCTGAAAGCCACGCGGGCAAGATGCCGCTCGTGGCCTTCCCCACCAGCGGCCTGCTGCCGCTCTGCCTGATCGGCGCAGCGCCGCTGCTGGTCGAGGGCGCCGGCATCGACTGGTCGGCGATCTACATGCGCGACGTGTTCGCGGTGGAGCCGTTTATCGGCGGGCTGTCGATCACCATCTTCTCGCTCTTCATGGCGCTCGCCCGGCTCTACATGGACCCGGTGGTCGAGCGCTACAGCCCGCGCGTCGTCGCCGGCGGCCTGCTCGCCATCGCCGCCATCGGCCTGGTACTGGTGGGCTTTGCCTGGGACCCCTATGTGGCACTGTTCGGCTTCATGCTGATGGGGCTGGGCTGTTCGTCGGTGTACCCGATCGCGGTGTCCGCGGCGGCGCAGCGCACCGACCGGCCGGCCTCGGTGAACGTGGCGTCGCTGGGGCAGATGACGTTCGTGGTGTTCTTCCTCGGGCCACCGCTGCTCGGCTTCGTCGCAGAGAGCTTCGGCATCCGCGTCTCGTATTTCGTCGGCGTACCGCTGATCCTCGCGGCGCTGCTGGCGATCGGGGCGCTGTCGGCCCGGCCGGGACCGGTGCTGTCCGAGCCCGCACCGGCAACGCCGCATGGCTGAGCTGCCGCAGATCGTCGATCTGCGGCAATCGCCGACGGCGCTGCGGGTGCAGCGCGGCGTGATGCGCTTCCTGCGCGCCGCCCATGATTTCTGCTGCTTCGCAGAGGTGCCGCTGGCCAATGGCCGGCGCGCCGACGTGCTCGGGCTGGGGCCGAAGGGCGAGATCTGGATCGTCGAGATCAAATCCTCGCTGATCGACTATCAGGTCGATCGCAAGTGGCCGCAATACAGGGAGTTCTGAGCCTGTTGCAGAATTGGGGCCTCGGCGATCGGGATCCCATTGCGGCTGGCCGTCGCTCGGTTGACGGCCTTGGGTCTGCGTGATTCCGTTTGCGTCAGTTTCCATTGAGGG